>Ga0209542_10000555_pt1 | contig 90143 bp, 88 predicted proteins | sample RifCSPhighO2_01_FD_184028 | JGI IMG/M metagenome (GOLD analysis project Ga0209542, IMG submission 184028) | Soil microbial communities from Rifle, Colorado - Rifle CSP2_plank highO2_0.1 (SPAdes) (version 2) | ecosystem: Environmental > Terrestrial > Deep subsurface > Rock core/Sediment ...
TTAGTATATATTTAGGGACCTTATTTTGAGATCTGGGCTGTTTCCCTTTTCACCAATGGAGCTTCGCCCCCACGGTGTAACTGCCAAGCTATGGTCTCTGGTATTCGGAGTTTGATAGGTTCAGCGACCTTTCGGCCTGTCCGAACCTTCCAGTGCTCTACCCCCAGAGAAAACACTTGACGCTAGCCCTAAAGCTATTTCGGAGAGAACCAGCTATTACCAGGTTCGATTAGCTTTTCACTCCTTACCACAAGTCATCGGAATGCGTTGTACGACATACCCGTTCGGACCTCCATAAGTCTTTCGACCTACTTCATCCTGCTCATGGCAAGCTCACCTGGCTTCGGGTCTTATGCATACTACTATAATTTCGCGCTATTAACACTCGGTTTCCCTATGGCTCTGTCGTTTTAGCCGACTTAGCCAGCAGTATGAATAAACTCGTTGGCTCATTCTTCAATAGGCACGCCGTTGTAGATCCGAAGACCTACTTCGACTCCTTGTAGACATACGGTTTCAGGTCTATTTCACCGCCCTAATCGGGCTGCTTTTCACCTTTCCCTCACGGTACTGGTTCACTATCGATCTAAAAGTGTATTTAGCCTTAGCGGTTAGTTCCGCTAGATTCCCCCCGGCCATTCATGTCCTGGGGTACTCAAGAATAACAATAAAAGAGATAAATTATTTTCGTTTACGGGACTATCACCTTCTGCGGTGTTGCTTTCCAGCAACTTCAACTAATAATTTATTTTTTGACTCTCCTAGATAAATCTACACTGTCATCTTACAACCCCCCTCACCCAGACTAGCGTTACAAGCCTGTTGCTTATTAACGTAATTAACCAAAAATTAAATTGAGAAAATTATTCGCGTAACTACAAAATCTTTTAGACTTGTAGCAACAACGCTAGTCTGGGTGAGGGGTTTGGGCTTCTTCCTTTTCGCTCGCCGCTACTTAGGAAATACATATTTGTTTCTTTTCCTCCTGGTACTGAGATGTTTCACTTCCCAGGGTTTGCTTTCCGAACTTGCGCTCGGAATTATCTCGGTTTACGAGACAGGGTTTCCCCATTCGGAAATCTCCGGATCAAAGGTTGCTTTGCACCTCCCCGAAGCTTATCGCAGCAACGCCACGTCCTTCTTCGCCACTTTTAGTCAAGGCATCCACCGTACGCCCTTAAATTTCCTGTTAAGAAATTTGAAAACCACATTTCTAAGCTCAAAAAAAATTCTATCCCGACCGCTCGGGCATCAAAGATTTTTCAGAGCTTGCTCTTGCCTCCAATTAAAAGACCCTTCTAATTACTGGGGCAAGAATTTAATTTTCAATTTTCATACCATCCTGACTTTCCAAACAAAAAACCGCCTTTCGGGCGGCCTACAGACAAAAAAGAAGTCTGCTTATCAGTGCCGCCTTTTTAAACCCGGTAGTAAGCCCGCTTTCGCGGATCTACTACTGGGTAAACTGTTTCTTGTGGTATTCATACTGATAGGTAGAGTATAGTCGAAAGTAAAAAAGATGTCAACTGTTGACATCTTTTTTGCAAAAACTGAAGAAAATACTGAAAATATTACTTATCAGATACCTCTTCGCTAACCTTTGAAATAAATCTTGCTGCAGCCTCTTTACCACCCAAGCCGAAAGCGAGAGCGCCCCCGATCGACAACATGGCTATTACTCCAGTGAAGAGAACACTCATGTAGTAATCAGCAATACCCAGCTGTCCGAGCGCGATGATAAAAGCAAATACCCAGACGGCATACTTCGCAACAGCGCCAAGCATGTTGGCTGAACTTAAGCCCATAGACCTCGCTGTAGCTGTAGCAGTCTTCGAAAGAGCTTCAGAAACAATTGTAGCAATTATCAAAATCAAAGCAGCGATAATGACTCTTGGCAAGAATCCAAGCACATCATCTTTTAGGAAAGATGCAATATCATTAAGCCCAACCAGGTTAAGCGAAGGAAGGAGGAAAACAATAACTACAAACCACTTTGCCACTTGCCCGATAAAATATCCAGAGTCCAGAGTCATTCCTGCTTTTCTAAAGAAGTTATCCGCCCCAATAGATCTAAAAAGCATATCTATTTTCAAGGCGCTGAAAACCTGCTCGAGAGCTCGAGCGATAACGTTACCTAAAAGCCAGCCTATGATAAATAATATGACTGCTATTATAAACTTAGGCGTAAACTGGATAAAACCCCACCACAAACTTTGAAGTGATGAATTAAAAACGTCACCCCATGTAAACCAAATATTATTCATAATCAATAAAAAACCGTTAACTAATAAAGACCTTTAAAGTTTCGACCTTATAAAGTGCTCAATACATTATACCAATTTTTAAGCCTTTTTTAAAGCCTGTGTGGATAACTCTTTGGTCTGCAGAATAATCTCATGGGGGTAATCAAGGATATCTCGCACAAGTTTGTCATACATATTTAGCCTATAAATAAACTCTTTTGTTTCAAAAACAGCATAAATGAGCTCTACCCCTATTAGGGCTTCCAATTTCCGAACTCCTTCTTCAATCCCAGCTTTTCGGAGCTTATCTCCCACTATCAATAGATCTACCCGACTGTCATCATTTTTAGTAAAAACACCAGAAACTATAATCAGCTTAACTTTCCCAACCTTTTTAAAACTGTCTAAAATTGATTGTTTATTGAAAGTATCAGATCTAACTAAAAGCTCTTTAAATTCGCTAACATATTTAAAAAGAGGATCAAAAAACCATTCCAAGGAGGTTGAGGAGTTCTTCTTAATGAAATTAACGGAGGCCAACAACCTCAACTCTCGACGGACGATATTAGGACTCACTCGACTCCGCTTCGCCACATCTGTATTCTTGAAACCCTTGCCTTTATTCAACAGAAATAGACGCATTATCTTTACTCTGGCCGCACTGCCTAATATTTTTTCCAAAATTTCCATAGGTTGCATTATAATGCTTTCCTCGTAAAAAACAAGTGAAAAGTTTTAATGCTGGTAGAATCCTCTTGCTTCCGAATCAGGAAGCATTATAAGATTTACACCCTTTGCCTTGCAAAGCTCCACTATTTTTTCATCATTGATCGAACCGCTAGTGGAAAAAATAGTTTTTATTCCTTTATTTATTAAAACTTCCGGGGCATCAGGAAAAGGAAAGAAGCTGTCGGAATATGCCACGGCTCCGGTTAAATCTTTATCTCCAGCACGGAGGATAGCCAAATTCGCCGCCCCAACCCTGTCTTGTTGCCCCACCCCATTACCCAGAAGCTTTCCGTCTTTAACTAAAGTTACTGTGTTGCTGTTTGAAGTGCATCCCACAGCCCAAGCCAAGATGATATCCTTAATAATTTTAGTGTCAAAGAGACACTTTGACATGTCTGGTACAAAAGTATAGTTCGGCTGGGTCAAAAATCCACCCCGCACATAACGAAATCTTGGACTTCTGTCTAGTGAATCCAAACCAGCTTTTTTTATATTTTTATTTACTAAAATTCTACATTTCCCCTTTTTTCGAGCCAGAATCTCGATGGCTTCTGGTGTAAAGGACGGCGCAGCAACTAAATCCAAAAGTCGTCGCCCATCGCCTGCAAATTTATGAATTAATTCTTCGGCAATTTTCTCATCTACTGGAAAATTCAACATCACGCACCCGCCAAAGATTGCGTGCAGATCCCCCGATAGCATCTTGTCGACTGCGTCCAAACCAGACTCTCCTACTCCCGCCCCACAGGCATTTCCATGTTTTGCCCCAATTACAACATCTGGAACTTTATTAAAATTCTTTTCAAAGCCAGCGCCGATGTGCGTCATTGTCTGTAGCATCCGGTCTAAATCGCATATGTTATTATAAGACAATGGACTCCCAGCAATAAGAACCCAGTCAGAAATTGTAAGCTGATCTTTTTTACCAAGGGTTCCCCTTGGTATTTTATAAAAGCTAGCGGGTTTTTGATATGCATTCTCCCCATAAGCGCATGCCAAAACCTTTTCTCCAAAAATTCCCTCATGTACACCTTGGCTTAAATATTTCCCTGAGATAGAGCAGTACCACGCCGCCAGCGCTTCAGCTTTCGCTGATAAATTATTTATGAATTCTTCACGATTGGGTTCTCCATTTTTCAGCCACTCAATAGTTTTTGCTCTGTCTTCTTTATCGCAGATAGTAATACGCCTGCCCTTCGCGCTCGAACGTATCAAGGCCACACCCCCCATATCTGTTTTTTCTATCACAGACTCCTTTGTCGCGCTTGGATTATTTATTTCTTCTTCTAGTGGGTATAAATCTACACAAACCATATCGATCCACGGAATTTCATTTTTTTTTAATTCCTCCAAATGCTCTGGCGTATTTAGAGCCAATAATCCTCCGTGAATTTTAGGATGTAGAGTCAACACTCGATGGCTTAAAATAGGTTTCATGCCCGTGATCTCCGCAATATCTGTCACCTCGATGCCGACATCTGACAAATACTTCGCCGTACCGCCGGAAGAAATTATTTTCCAGCCTAAAGCAACCAACTCTTTGGCAAAGTCGGCAATACCCGTCTTATCGTAGACCGATATCAGAGCAGTTTTCATTAGGTATATTCTACTTTAATTCCACTTTTCCGCCAGCTTCTTCAATCTTTTTCTTCAAGTCTTGCGCTTCTTCTTTCTTCATTCCCTCCTTTAGATTCCCTGGAGCGGCATCGACTAGGTCCTTAGCATCCTTAAGTCCGAGGCCCAAAGCTTCTTTCACAATTTTCATAACAGCAATTTTTTGTTCTCCAGCAGATGCTAGAACGACAGTATAAGTACTCTGTTCTTCCGCGGCAGGCGCACCTGCGGCACCGCCAGGTCCGGGGGCAGCGACGGCTACAGCGGAGACGCCAAATTTTTCCTCTAGCGCCTTCACAAGTTCATGTAATTCAAGCACGGACATCTTTTCTATTTTTTCTATAAGATCTTTAAATTTATCCATAATAATTTTTTATTAATTTCTAATTCTTCGACTTTGCTATAGCATCCAAGACAACCGCGAACCGTTGTATTGGAGAATTGATGAGATTCACAAATTGCGCATAAAGAACTTCACGACTTGGAATCATGGCTATCTCTGTCATTCTTTCTCCACTGACAAACTTCCCTTCAAAAATTCCCCCTAAAATACTCAAAATTCCCTTGTGGGTTTTTTGAAAATTGTAGACTTCGCGAGCCCCGGAAGTTTGATCTTTGGAATATGCAATCGCGATCTCTCCCTTCAGTTCTGGAATCTCTCCTTCAGCTTTACCCTTGAGCGCTCGAGCAAGCAATGTCTTCCTAGAAACTTTATAGCTCACTCCTTGATCTCTCAAATCTCGGCGTAATGCTGTTTCTTCGCCCACCTTCAACCCGTGAAAATTCACGAAAACAACAGAGGCGGATTCTTTGATCGCTTTATCGAGCTCTTTTATCATTTCTTCTTTTTTTGATTTTTGTAACATAATTTGTTTTTTAAATTAAAAAACGGCTCGAGAGCCGCAAGTTTTATACTTTAATCTGAAAGATTTTAGTATTATCGACCCACTAAACAGGATTTACCTGTCCCACCACGGGACAAACCTGTTTTCTTTGCGGTAAAACCACTATATCATAATTCTATTACTTTGCAACTCCAATATTATCTAAGAGGTTCCCATTACCCCCTTTATCAATATAATTCACCAAGAAAACCCCAATCAATCCAATAATTATCATGGTGATAAAAATAATTAAAATTTTAAAAAAATGCTTTGTCGCCATGGTTCTATTTTATCACCATGGTCCTGAGTTTGTCGAATGGACCATAATTAAAAACGATATCCGTTAAACCATAAAATAACAAATAAAATAATAAGAACCACGAGGAGGGAGTGCCAGACGTCCCAACCCGAATATATATTTCTCTTTTTTAGAAAATCAGTAAGTCGCTTGTTGCCCTCATGAAAAAGAAGAAAGGGCAACACTGCTATCATGTACCAAATTTTAAACAAAAATTCAAACATGCTTTGACTATATTATACAATAAAATGAAAAAAATGGCTCCTGCTTATTTACCTCTTCAATTTTTACCATTAAGTATTCTAGCCCTCAAACTACTGGAGGAAAAATTGTGTTCACGGGTGTTGAAAATTATCTTGATTGGCAAATCATCGCCGGTAAAGTGCTTGCCCTTCCAATCTGTTCCGATAAAACGAATATCAATATCAATTTTTTTTAATAGTTCATATAAATCCGCCTCAGTATTGTATGGAATTATTTCATCAACATATTTACAGCCCCGGAGTCGGATTAATCTTTCTTCCATAGTTTCTATCGGTTTATTTTTTTCCGGTCTATTAATGGTTGGGTCGGTCTGAAGCCCCACAACCAGAAAATCACATTGATCTTTGCATTCTTTAAGCATCAAAACATGTCCTGCATGCAACAAATCCATCGGCCCGCAAGTGAATCCTTTTATCATATTGAATATTATACTATAATGTAAAAAGCAGTGAAGGGCTTATTAATACAATTTAAGATGTTTCTCATCTTTGTCGTTGATTTGATCGTGGCTTTTGGCGCTCTTTCTTTGACGCTTTTTCTGAGGTATGGGGGAAATGATTTTTATTCTCAAATAACTGCCCACTTTATTCCGTTTTCTATAATAATTTTATTGTTTTTACTTAGTTTTTATATATTTAATTTATATTCTTTTAGATTTAACAAAAACATAACGGAATTTATTAATTCTTTTACGAAAAGCTTGGCAGTTTCATTTGCTCTCTCTGTTCTGGTATTCTATGTATTTGGAGATTTTTTTAAATTAACTCCAAAGACAAATCTAGTTTTATTCACGGCAATTTTTGGTATTAGTGATTTTTATTTAAGAATACTAATAAAAAGATATTTTGCAAAAAAGGGAATCAACAGAAAAATAATCATCATAAGTGAGGGAGAAAACGGCTTGATCGCAGAGTTAAAACAAAATCAAAATATTGGCTACGAAATTATACAAGAAACAAGTTGCTTTGATTTAAGCGAAATAATTAACCTTGATCCTGATTTGGTTGTAATAGATTCAATTACAGAAAAAGAATTCGATAAAATTTATACTCTCATAAAAAAAGGCGTCTTCGTGTATACTATAAATAATTTTTATACGGAAATATTTCAAAAAGTTCCAACTGAAAAAATAGAAAAGGAAGAAGTGGTAGATTATCTGAGTAGAAATAGAACTATTTTTAATTTTACGAAAAGGGCCTTAGACGTGATATTGTCTTTAGCGTTAATTCTGATCTTTTCCCCCCTTTTTGTCATTATCCCGATTTTAATTAAAATCACCTCCAGGGGACCTGTACTATTCAAGCACAAAAGAATCAGCTTAAACGATACAGAATTTACCATTTATAAATTCAGGTCCATGTATATTGATGCAGAAAAAAAAGGCGCTATGTGGACAGAAAATAATAAAAATGATTCTAGAATCACGCCAATTGGCAGATTTATGCGACAAACACATATAGATGAAATACCTCAAGTGGTGAATATTCTAAGGGGGGATATCTCCTTTGTCGGTCCCCGACCAGAAAGACCGGAATTTGTAAGCGAACTGAAAAGGGACATACTTTACTATGACTTAAGACATTCCGTGAAAGCTGGACTTACTGGTTGGGCTCAAGTGAATTATAAATACGGTTCTTCGGTGGATGACGCCAAAGAAAAATTAAAATATGATTTTTACTATATAAAAAACAGGAATATTTTTTTTGATATTTTAATTGTTCTCAAAACAATAGCAAAAATATTTACTTATTAAACATGGAGCGAATTAGAAAATTTCTTTTTTTAAATACTAGTCCCAAACAAACCATAATCAAAAACACTTTCTGGCTTTTTGCCGGAGAGGCCTTAGGACGTTTGTTGAAAATGGGCTTGATTATATATGTCGCCAGAAAACTGGGAGCCGATGGCTGGGGAATTTTTGCCTATGCGCTTTCCATTGCTTCTTTGTTAATGATTTTCTCTGATATAGGCATAGGTTCGCTCATCACCAGAGACGCAACTCAGCAGAAAAACGACTACCGGTCTTTTATTTCTGCGGCTTTATTATTAAAAAGCATTCTTTTGGTAATTAGCGTTATTTTGGTTATCTTTGTAAGTCCGTATATATCAAATATAGAAGAAGCAAAAATTTTATTCCCGATCATCGGTCTTATTTTTTTATTTGATTCAATCCGGGATATAGGTTTTGCCGCAAACCGAATACTTGAAAAAATGGAAAGAGAAATGGTTATAAAAGTAATCATGAATTTTGCAATATTAGTATTGGGCATTGTCTTAATAAAAATAAATCCTCTGCCGGTATCGGTGGCGATAGCTTACGCTGTGGGAAGCGGAATCAGCGTCATTTTAATAACGCTGATTATAAAAAATAACATATTGGAATTTATTACAAAAACCAATATAGAAACGGTGAAGAGTATTTTTAAAACAGCCATGCCACTGGCTATTGTCACTCTGATTGGCAGCATTATGGGAAATACCGATATATATATGCTGGGTATCTGGAAGACACCGGAGGATATCGGTCTCTATTCAGCCGCTCAAAGATTTCATCAGTTCATCTTAATAATCCCTTCAATGATTGCAACAGCCACGCTTCCGCTAATGTCGAGATTGGCAAACAAAGACAACTTGAAATTTAAGGAAGTCTTAGAAAAAACCCTTTCGGTATTTATGATTATAGGAATACCGACTGCGTTTGGCGGACTGATTTTAGCGGATCAAATCATTCCATTCCTTTTTGGTCTGGAATACATTCCGGCAATACCAGTATTGCGGATACTAATGATAATGCTACTGGCTTCTTTCCCTCTATTTTTATTAGTAAATGCTATTTTTGTATATAATGAACAAAAGAAATTGGTCCTGGCAAATGTTTTCGGTGTGCTTATGAACATATCCTTAAACTTTTTATTGATCCCAAAATTTGGCATAACGGGAGCGGCTTTCGCAACTCTTATTTCCAGCATAATCGTGACTTATGTTATTTGGGGCAAAATGAAAAAAATAAATTATTTTGAGATATTGCCTAATTTAAAAGAAGTAGTTCTGCCCGCCTTCATTATGTCTTTGGTGATTATAATGATTAAAAAGTTTGGAATTGATGTGATATCAAATATCGTAATATCCTCTGTAGTCTATTTTTCAATTGTATTGATGACGAAAAAAACAATTTTAAAAGAATTACAGGAAATTTTCGGTAAATAAATTACTTTTAATCTAATTATCCGGAGAAGAATGAAGTGGAAATTTTAGTAAACCTATACTATAATGGAAGATACTGGTATATTTATCCCCGATGAAAAATAACACGAAAGGCATAATATTGGCAGGCGGGAACGGCACCAGACTCTATCCGCTAACGTTCGCAACGAGCAAGCAATTGCTGCCGGTTTACGACAAACCAATGATTTTTTACCCTCTGTCGATCTTGATGCTAGCAGGGATCAGGGAAATTTTGATTATTTCCACACCCCACGATTTGCCGGATTTTAAAAAACTTTTAGGTAACGGTAAAAATTGCGGGCTCAAATTGTCTTATGCCGAACAGCCGTCTCCCGATGGGCTGGCTCAAGCATTCATTATCGGCGAAAAATTTATCGGCAAAGACAATGTGGCAATGATTCTGGGTGATAATATTTTTTACGGTAACGGTTTAGTAAAAATTTTAAAAGAAACAGAAAAAAAACAAGGCCGTGCAACTGTCTTTGGATATTATGTTAACGACCCGGAAAGATTCGGCGTTGTTGGATTTGATAAAAAAGGGAAAGTTACTTCCATTGAAGAAAAACCAAAAAGGCCAAAATCCAATTACGCGGTTACTGGTCTTTATTTTTATGACAATAGAGTGATTAATTTTGCAAAGAAAATCAAACCAAGCGACCGTGGGGAATTGGAAATAACTGACATAAACAAGCTTTATCTAAAAGCTGGTGATTTAGATGTTAAGTTGTTAGGCCGGGGATTTGCTTGGTTGGATACTGGCACTATCAGTTCATTAATGAATGCAAATGATTTCATTAGAATTGTCGAGGAAAGACAAAATACTAAAATTGCCGCGCTGGAGGAAATCGCCTTCAAGAACGGATGGATTGGACACAATAAATTAATGAAAACAGCAAAACAATATGAAAAATCACAATACGGACAGCATCTGATGCGGGTGGCCGAGGAGAGTTACAAAAAATAGATAGTTTAAAGGATAAGAATGGCATGAAAATTATTCCAGCAAAGATAAAAGGCGTTCTGATAATCGAACCGGATATTTTTGAAGATAATCGCGGATGGTTTGTCGCGTCTTATAATAAGAAAAAGCTATCGGAATTCGGAATAAATACCGAATTTATTCAAGACAATCATTCTATGAGCAAGACAAAAGGCATCTTGCGGGGCCTTCATTTCCAAAATCATCCTTTTTCCCAAGCCAAGCTGGTCTATTGCACTAGGGGCGCCGTCCTTGATGTTGTCGTGGATCTGCGCAAAAATTCACCAACGTACAAAAAATGGCTTTCCACTCTACTTTCGGAGGAAAATAAAAAGTTGCTTTTTATTCCAAGAGGTTTTGCGCATGGATTTATAACATTGACTGATAACGCCCTATTTCAATATAAAGTGGACAATGATTACGATAAGGCGTCGGAAAGAAGCATCAGGTTCGATGATCCCGAGATCGGCATAGATTGGGGCAACGCGAATCCTCTTTTGATAGACAGGGATCGAAATGCGCCGTTATTAAAGGATTGCGATATTAACTTTTAGAAATTTTCTATGAAAATATTAGTTACAGGCGGAGCAGGGTTTATAGGTTCCAACTTTATTATTTATATAATGGAGAAATATCCTGATTATAAAATCGTCAATCTAGACAAATTGACCTATGCCGGAAACTTAGAAAACCTAAAAAAAGTGGAGAATAATCCAAACTATACATTCATTCACGGCGATATTTGCGATAGGAAAATTGTTGAAAGAGCAATGGAGGGATGCCAGACAGTTGTTCATTTTGCGGCGGAATCGCATGTGGACCGTTCCATCGACCAACCGGCGGTTTTCATCCAGACCAATATCATTGGCACTGAAATTTTGCTAGAAGTCGCGAAAGAATTAAATATTAAAAGATTCCACCACGTCTCTACCGATGAAGTCTTCGGCACACTATCTCTGAATAATTTAGAAGAAAAATTCAACGAAACTACCCCGTACTCCCCCCGTTCTCCATATTCTGCTTCTAAAGCCGGTTCCGACCATTTAGTTAGGGCTTTTTTTGAAACTTATAATTTCCCCGCCACTATTTCAAACTGCACGAATAATTACGGACCGTTTCAGTTTCCCGAGAAAATAATTCCGCTTTTTATAACAAATGCTTTTGAAGATAAGCCCCTCCCCATTTACGGCAAGGGTCAAGCTATCCGTGATTATCTTTATGTCATTGACCACTGTGTGGCTCTTGATTTAATAATTCACAAAGGCAAAATCGGAGAAACATATTGTATTGGTGGCGATTCCGAGAAAAATGGAGTGGAGATTGCTGACACTATTTTAAATTTACTAGATAAGCCACAAAATCTAAAAACCTTTGTGGAGGACCGCAAGGGACACGATATGCGCTACGCGATGGATCACTCAAAAATAACCAGAGAACTGGGTTGGAAACCTTCAGTATCATTTGAGGAAGGAATAAAAAAGACAATTGCGTGGTATAAAAATAAAAAATGGAAAAAATAAAATTAAGCATTTGTATTCCAACTTATGAAATGCGCGGAGAAGCCAAAAGAGTCTTGACTCGCAGTTTTGATATATTAAAAAAACAAACCTTCAAAGACTTTGAAGTGGTTGTTTCCGATAATTCAGAAGATGATATTATAAAAAATCTTTGTAAAAATTCCGAGTATCAATTACTGAATATAAACTATTTTAAAAATCCAAGAAAAGGCATAGCTCAAAATACAAATGAAGCGATTAAGAATGCTAAGGGAGAAATTATAAAAATTCTATACATGGACGACTATTTGGCAAATGAGAATTCTCTCCAAAGAATAGTAGAAAATTTTAAAGGATATTGGTTGGTTACAGGATGTGAGCATGATGACAATAAACATAGATACAATCCACATTATCCAAAATATAATAAAAAGATATATTACGGTAAAAATACCCTTGGCTCTCCTTCGGTCCTAGCCATAAAAAATGGAAATCCTTTACTCTTCGATGAGAATATGACTTGGTTGCTGGATTGTGATTACTACAAGCGAATGCACGACAAGTATGGAGAGCCGAACATTTTAAATGAGGTAAATGTGATAATAGGAATAAGTGAACATCAGGTTACAAATATTTTATCCAATTTCGTTAAGAAAAAAGAGTATTTATATATGCTAAAAAAATACAAAAAAGAGCTATTCTATTGGCTGAAATTGTGGTAGAATAATCTGCATGATACCTGTATTAAAACCAACAATAGATAAAAGAACGAAGAAAGAACTTTTAAAAGTGCTAGATTCCGGCTGGTGGGGTTTCGGTCCAAAGACATTGGAGTTTGAGAAAAAATTCGCGGAATATGTGGGAACAAAATATTGCGTGGCAACAAATTCTGGAACTTCGGCATTGGATTTATGCCTTAAAGTTTATAATATCAAGGGCGGTGAACTTATTACTACTCCGATGACATTTGTGTCTGATGCTATAGTTGGGGAATGGAATAATATGGATGTAACTTTTGCCGACATTGACCCTAACACTCTTTGCCTCGACCCCAAGTCTCTAGTTATTACAAAAAAGACAAAAGCCATAATCACGGTTGATTCGCACGGAAGATTGGCCGATATAAAAGGAATAAGAAAAAAATTCAAAGGTTTAATTATCGAAGATGCCGCGCACGCAATGTACACCCCCGGTGCAGGTAAGGATGCAGACATAACCATTTGGAGTTTTCAAGCCGTTAAGTCTATGCCAATGTGGGACGGCGGAGCCATCACCACGAATGATGAAAAAATTTACAAAAAATTACGTACTCTGACATGGTTAGGCGTGGAAAAATCAACATATGAAAGAGCAGTGGGTAAAAAGTACACTTGGGATTATGATATTATCCAAAGCCAAGGAATTAAGGCGTATATGACAGATACCCAGGCAGTTGTGGGATTGGGTCAGTTGCGCAGACTAGAGAAAACAAATGCTCGCAGAAGAGAAATAGAATCCATGTATAATAAGGCATTCAAAAATATGCCCCAAATAAAAATACCCATGCACTCCCACACAGTCCAGTACTACACGATGAAATGCGAAAACCGAAACGAACTGTCTGAGTTTCTCGCGGATCACGATATAGTAACCTCGGTTCATTTCAAACCCTTGTCGGAAATGACTTACTGGAAAAAAGCGGTAAAAAGGCCTCTGCCAGTAAATGACAGGGTTTGGCTAAAATTGCTCACCTTGCCGGTTCACGACGCTTTAACTAATAAAGGAGTAAAATTCATTATCAAAAAAGTAAAGGAGTTTTATGCGAAATAAAATTTTAATTACTGGCGGAGATGGAAAACTGGCTACAGAATTAAAAAAACATCTCAAGGGAGATTACTTGAATAAAAAAGACTTCGATTTCACGAAACTTATTATGCTTAAGAAAAAGTATGATTTGATCGTACACGCTGGCGCCTATACAAATGTAAAAAAAGCTGAATTTGAAGAAAAAAAAGAATGCTTTATGGCGAATGTTTATGGAACATTTAATCTTGTGCAACATTATAAGGATATTCCTTTTGTATTTATATCTACCGAATACGCCCATAACCCCATTAGTGTATATGCTGTAACCAAAAAACTGGGTGAAGAAGTAGTGAAAACACATCCCAATCATCTAATCATTAGAACTTTATTTAAGCCCAATCCCTTCCCTTTCCCAAGAGCGTACAAGGACCAATACACTCAAGGCGACTATGTAGATGTCATCGCAAAACTACTTGCAAGAAGAATAAAAAAATGGAATAAAAAAACATGTAAATTAGAATATTTGGGCACGGGCAGAAAGACGATGTTTGAACTTGCAAAAAGAACTTGCCCGGATGTGGAGCCAAATAGCATTTATGATTATATGAAAGAAACCGGGCTTTTTATTCCAAAGGATTATGAGTAAAATAAAGCTTCCTAATGTAACTTTATGCTGTTTTGGATCAGAGAGATATAGGGACCAGCAACAAAGGGCTCTTGATTATAGCTCAAAAGGGATAGAATTCGGAGCTGTAAAGAATATTATTGTAAACACAAATACCATCGATGAATGGAACAGAGCTGTTGTATTTGATTTAGGAGACCACATAGATACTGACTTTGCCCTGCTGATACACCACGATGGAGGAGTGGGAGAACCGCAATTGTGGCGAGAAGAATGGTTAAAATATGATTTTATTGGCTCCCCTTTTCCACTGCCAACAGATAATTTTTCCTATCGAGATATTAATGGAACAATCCAAAGAGTTGGCAACAGTGTATCTTTGAGATCAAAAAAACTCCTGCAATTACCAAAGAAGATAGGAATGGAATGGAAACCCTTTCATGGATTTTATAATGAAGACGGTTATATTTGCGTGAATATGAGGCATATTTTTGAAAAGCATGGATGTAAATTCGCTCCTTTTGAAGAAGCGCTATTATTCGGCCGAGAAATGCCCCTGCCGGAAAATAAAGGTCTGAAAACTTTTGTGTATCATAAAACAATAGGCGAAAATGCCTGCTATCCAAATTTTGAAATAGGCAACTCGTTAGTTACTGAAATGTATAAAGGTCAAGGGTTAGGAAATCAGCTTTTTTGTTATGTTGCCACGAGAACCATAGCCGCAGATAAGGACTATGATTTCGGCATTATGAATAGAGAATTATTTAAAGGAATTGATTTTTTAAACCTAGATTTCGGGAAAAAAATAATTGGAGGCAAGGGTCCCGAAGGCGGCCCGCCAACAAAACTACCAGAGGGTATAAATTATTATTATAATGAAAAGAAGATAATCCACCCTGTTGATGGATCTGATATAAGATTGTATGATAAAAATCTTGTCAATGTTTTACCCAATACTAAAATAGACGGCCTGATGCAAGATGAAAAATATTTTGAGCACAGAAAGCCGGAGATTAGAGAATGGCTAAGGGTGAAACAAGAATATGAATGCTATGATTATGCGGACGATAATATTTGCGTGATAAACTTCCGAGGTGGAGAATACGCGCGACATAAAGACCTGTACTTGAACAAAAAATACTGGGAAGATGCTGTGAATAATATGCTGAAGATAAATAAGAATTTCAAGTTTGTTGTAATCACGGATGATGTATATGAAGCAAAGAAATTCTTTCCAAATTATGATGTTTTTCATTTCAGCATTGGAAAAGATTACAGCATAATAAAAAATGCGTATTATTTAATCCTTTCTAATTCAAGTTTTCCATGGTTCCCCGCTTGGCTGTCAGAAAATCTTAAATACTGCATTGCTCCAAAATATTGGGCAAGACACAATACATCCGATGGATATTGGAGTTGCGGTTATAACATCACCAAGGGATGGATGTATCAGGACAGAGATGGAAAACTGAACGATTACGCGACTTGCATCAGAGAATTCGAAGAATATAAGAAAAATCATCCAGATTTTTTTAATGTAAAAAATAATAAAATCAAACAACTCAAGAAAATCAATCCCTTTTTGTTTTTGAAGAAAAAAATAGGCGGTTTGCTTTCACTCAAGACAAAAAATTTAATAAGCAGATTTATAAAAATATAAAAATGAAAATTGAGAAAAATTTTTTAATGGTTTCAAACTACAACGCTGACATAAGTTGGATTCTAGACTACACTGATAATTACATCATCTATGACCGAAGCGACACAGATGAATGGATAAAGCCTTTTGATCCTAAGAAGGTGAAAAAAGTAAAAAACATCGGATGGGATATTTATGACAAATTGACCTATCTCATAGACAATTACAACAATCTGCCAGAGGTAATTATTTTAGCAAAAGGAAACTTTTTTAAATACATATCAAGAGAAGAGTTTAACCTGAATTGTAATAATACACACTTTACTCCCCTTTTGACAAAACACCATAAGACACATTTGCCTGTTTGTTTTTACGATAAAGATGGAATGTTTAATGAAGTAAACAATAGCTGGTATTTAAGAATATTCCCTGCAAAATACTTCAGTAGCTACAATCAATTTATCAAGAATTTTGGCATAGAAAAGCCAGAATACGTAAAATTCGCCCCCGGCTCAAATTATATTGTGACCAGAGACAACATCCTGAAGCATCCGAAATCATTCTATGAACAATTAAGACACTGTATTGACTATTCAACTCTGCCCGGTGAAGCCCAAATAATAGAAAGATTTTTGTATACTCTTTGGACTACTGATAAAAAATTCAGTTCCGAAATGCTAAAATTAATACCTCAAAGTTTGTTTTATAGGATATATAAAAAGGCTTTGATTTTTTTTATAAATAACATACTAAAAACAATAAGAGCTGGCAGAAATAAAAAGGATTGGTTAACGGTCGAAGAAATAAAAAACTTTAGAAAAAAAATAAAGATTTACGATATTTTCACTTATAATGGGGAAGCTGATATTTTAGAAATTCGCTTAAATATTCTCTATGATACTGTGGATCAATTTATTATTGTTGAAGCGCCCACAACTTTTTCTGGATTAAACAAACCACTATATTTTCAAGAACAAAAAGAGCGTTTTAAGCCATTTCTAGAAAAAATAAAATATTTTGTCATAGATGATTACCCAAATGATCAGGAATTATTAAAGCTTGCTGACTCAAGTTCCAATGTTCCCACAAATGGTCCGGAACACTGGAGAAGAGAGTTCTACCAGAAAGAAAGCATCAAAAAAGCCTTGACCCATCTACAAGACGAAGACATCTGTTTCATTGGAGATGTGGATGAAATATGGAACCCGGAAGTTTTAATTAACTACGCAAAAGATGACATTTTCAAATTAAGGCAAAATGTCTATACTTATTATTTAAACAATCGCTCTAGCGAACCTTGGGCCGGAACTATTGTGACAAAATATAAAAATATAAAAAACGACTGTTTAAACCACCTGCGGACTAAAGGGAAAACAAAATATGTTTACATAGAAAGGGGCGGGTGGCATTTTACAAGCATGGGAGGAATTAATGAAGTCCGTAGAAAATTGAATGATAGTTATACCAAAGATAGTTATAATACAAAAGAAGTTCAGGAAAAATTGGAAGAAAGATTTGGTAAAAAAGATTATATTGGAAGAAATAGATTTAAGTTCTGGACTGATGAAAAAGAGCTGCCTAAATATTTATTGGAAAATAAGGAAAAGTATGAGCATTTATTTAAATAATATGAAAAATAATATAAAAAAATACGTGGGTAAACTATTGCCAGAAAATATAAAATACTTTATCCGTAAAATATTAAACTTCGTAAAACACGACAGCAACACAAAAATACCCATAGAAGAACTTAAAATATTCGAAGCACTCAAAGATTCTATGCAAATAGTTTTTGACATAGGAGCAAGGGAAGATTTGTCGTTTTTTAGTATAAAAAAGAATTGTTTTTACCACCTATTTGAACCAAATAAAAAATTTACAGCGTTGCTAAAAAAACAAATATCTTTATTGGAGAATCATAATATAAAACTAAATGAATTTGGTTTATCTGATAAAAACGAGGATAACTGTATTTACTATGAACAGAGTCAATCTTTTGTGATAAACCCATTTATCAAGGATATTGATACAGGTCAAAGATATTCTCTCAGAACATTAGATGAGTATGTTTCTAAGAATAAAATACCATTCATTGATTTTTTGAAAATTGATGCGGAAGGCATGGACTATCGGATCATCAAAGGGGGAGCTGATGTGATAAAAAACAAGACTTCTTATATTCAATTTGAATATTGGGATGGTGTAAAAAAATTTGTAGATATATTAGGTAATGATTTTAATTTATATTTAATGATAGAGCCCAGATTACTTGATGCAATTTTAAACGACGCTATAAACAATATGACTCAAGCCCAAAAACAAAAAGATTATACAAAGTCAATTACTGCCCTAGATAACGAACTTATCGATCTAATTGATGGTATATTAATTCCAAAAGGATATGGGGGCAATATTCTAGGCATTAAAAAAAATATCAATAATAAAATTATAGAGAAAATAAAATAAATAACAACAAATTTATTTTGTAAATGCGATTAATTTTTTTACTCTTACTAATCGTTCTTGGGGCGAACCAATTATCTCAACAAACGGAATTTTATGCTTTTCCAAAACATCCCTGATTCGCCAATCTATAGCTTGCTGAAATTTAGTATCAGTTGAGCGTAGCCCGTCATCATCAATGGCAAATTGTCCGCTGGGCAAATACAAAACTAGATCGTATTTATTAAATCTGGGCGCTAATGCCTTAATAGCCAATTTAGTCAAAGACGGTTCTCCTGGGAATAAATGCTCAATATAGGCCAGTAAATCAATGCAGGAGCGGTCAGCCACCCACTTACTATCCCTCCTTTCCAGTTCAATTTGCTTTGCAATTAGCCAAAGTTCTGTTTCTGTTGTCGCAGTGTGATCAATGTTATACCCTGCTTCCTTAGCTAACCGCGCCGCTTCAGGTAAAATTTTTAAATCGGGATAATACTCGTTGATTTGCTTCGCTAAAGTAGTCTTACCCACTCCTTGAGCGCCAATAATTGCAATTTTCATAAATTATTTTGTGCCTTCTCTCCATCCAGACATATATTCTTTCTGCCTTTTTGACAAGACATCTATCTTCGCCCCCAGACTATTTAGTTTAAAAGTAGCAATTTTCCTATCCAGCATTTCCGGAAGAACATGCACTGAATTGGAAAGTTTGCCTTTGTTTTTCAAAACAAATTCTGCGGCCAAGATCTGATTGGCAAAACTCATATCCATAACTGAAGCCGGGTGCCCTTCAGCGCTACCCAAGTTCACTAGCCTGCCACCAGCCAAAACAAATATAGTTTTTCCGTTTTTTAATTTGTAACTTTCCACGAAATCTCTCAAAATTTTTTTGGTCTTAGTTATTTTTTTAAGCGCGACCAAATCAATTTCCACATCAAAGTGTCCGGAATTTGAAATTATGCATCCATCTTTCATAGTTTTAAATGTTTCAGTGCCGACGACATTGATATTGCCGGTGACAGTACAAATAAAATCCGCAGCCGTGGCCGCTTCTGTCATCGGCATAACCCGAAATCCATCCATCAAGGCTTCAAGTGCTTTGACTGCATCGATTTCCGTAACTATGACATTCGCTCCCATTCCGCGAGCCCGCATCGCAAGTCCTTTTCCGCACCATCCATAACCAGCAACGACAAAAACTGAACCGGCCATCAATTTATTTGTAGCGCGAATAATGCCATCGAGAGTTGATTGCCCAGTGCCATAACGGTTATCGAAAAAATGCTTAGTCATAGATTCATTCACGGCAATAACCGGGAAAAGCAAAGCGCCTTCCTCAACCATTGATTTCAATCGCGTAACTCCGGTCGTAGTTTCTTCCGTTCCGCCAAATATTTTTTTCGCCTGATTCAGTCTTCCTGAATGCAATTCTCCCGCAAGATCGGCGCCATCATCCATGGTAATATCGGGTTTCATATCAAGCACACTGTTTAGGTGCTCAAAATATTTTGTTTTCGTTTCTCCTTTTTTTGCGAAAACTGGAATTTTGAATTTTTTTACCAGCGCGGCCGCCACATCATCTTGAGTCGAAAGAGGGTTAGAAGCGCATAAGCCAACTTTTGCGCCAGCTTCTTTGAGCGCAATCACTAAATTGGCTGTCTCTGCCGTCACATGCAAGCAGGCCCCAATAGTAACATTTTTAAATAGTTTTGATTTTTTAAAATCCAAAGCGATACTCGAAAGCACAGGCATGTCCTTTCTGGCCCACTCGATTTTGATCATCCCTTTATCTGCCAAGTTTGCATCTTTAACATCATATTTCATAATCGGTATTCTAGCATAAAAAAATTAAAAAATGTTATACTGAGAAAAGTAAAAAACATATGCCGGTAAATAATCCAATCAAGAAAAAAAAATTCATCACAGGAGCAACAGGATATGTTGGACAACGTCTTGTTAATTCCCTAGCTGAAAAAGGACATCAAGTTTATGTATTAACAAGAAAAGAATCTCCAGTTTTTTTCAATAACAAAAATATCAACATAATCATTGGCGATATTACTGACCCGATTAACTTGCCACTCGATATTGATACTATTTATCATTGCGCCGGAGTTATTTGGGAAACTGAACAAATGGAAAAAGTGAACGTGTTAGGAACAAAAAACATCGTTGATGTTGCCATACGGAACGACTGCCAACTGATACATCTTTCCAGCGCCGGAGTGATTAATCCGCACAACGCCTACGAATGGTCGAAATACAGAGGCGAGAAAATAGTTTTGGATGGAATAAAGCTCGGCTTAAAAGCGCATATACTGAGACCAACCACTATTTTCGGTCCGGGGAAAAATAAAGAAGGAAACAGTTTTTTAGAACTTATAAAAAGTATGCGAAATGGTGCCTATAAAAACATTGGCCAGGGAATATATAACATTGTTTATGTTGACGAAGTGGTAAAAGGAATGTTGGAGCTTGCTGAAGCGAATATTCCATATGGCGGTATATATTTAGTCAATAACCCTATAACTTTTAAAGATATGGATATTTTGGTAAAAAACATACCTCCGGTTATTGCCAAAAAAACCAAAACTATCCCCTATCCTGTTGCGTGGTTTATCGCCCTGATATTGACCTTGATTTGTTTCATAACTTGTCGGAAAAACCCCTTAACATTTTCAAGGCTTAAAGCCCTTACCAATGCTACAGCTTACTCCCAAAATAAAATTATTGAAGTCGTTCATTTTAAAAACACACTGCCAATAGAGGAATATATCAAGAAGGTTTGTTTAAATCTTTTTATGTAGTTTTAACAATATACCTTTCAAACGTGTGGGCATTAAATTAAAAATAGGATAAAAACAAATTTTTGCCCATCCTGATATTATTGCAGATAAATAATTCGGATAAAAATCTTTATGTTCTTGCGCAAAAAGTAAATTTTGTTTTAAACGCAAAAATTTATCCTGAGAATTATATCCCCTTACGCTAAAACAATACTGAACCGCGTATTCTTGTAAATTCATAAACTTGCCAACTCTGCCAAGCCGAAGCCAAAGATCATGATCTTCTGACATTTTTGTCACAGTATAACCGCCGATTTCTTTAACGGCTTTTGTCCTGTATAAAACACTAGAGTGAATAAAACAATTTGCGCGTAAAATCTTTTTTCTAATTTCTAAATCAGTTTCAGGCATAAAATACCTGGCTATTTCAGACCCACCCTCATCGACCACAATAACACCGGTTCCAATTAATACATAATCTTTATTATTATCTAAAAATTTAATCTGTTTTTTAAGTTTATCATTGTCCAGCCATTCATCATCTTGGTCAATTTCTGCAATATATTCGCCCGAAGCCATATCCAGGGCAATATTGCGAGTTTTTTGCACCCCTAAATTTCGTTCATTTTTAATATATTTTATTCGCTTATCGTATTTTGTAAAAGCGGTAACGATTTCTTCAGTATTATCACTTGAATCGTCATTTATAATAATAAACTCAAACTCCGCAAAGGATTGGGCCAGAACGCTTGAAATTGCTTTCTTAATCCATTTTGCGCCATTATAAGCAGGCATTATTATGCTAACTAGTGGTGTTTTCATATCTCAAGGCTAGAGCTAAAATTATAAAAAACCAAAAAAATCCCAAGCTATCGTCAAACATTATAGAAATACTAACAGCAAAAATGGTGCCAAGCAATGCAAGGGTGAAAGGATTAAAATCAGAATTTAACTTGATAAAAAGGTTCTTGAACGCGCTGACAAAAATAAAAAGGAAACTAAATATACCCAACAACCCTCCCCATAACCAAATTTGAAGGAATGTATTATGTGGACCGGAATTTATATATTCTCCACTATAATCTCTAAGGTTAAAACTAAAATGGGTATTCGGACCTATGCCCAGTGGATTTATTAGTACTTGCCTTAAATAAAATGGCCAAATTTGGAAACGAGTTTCTCTAGAAAAATAAACAAGGGCTGGGTTACCAACTTTATCGTTAATAAATTTAAGTATAACTTCGCCGGCAGATTTGTCTTGAATAGGCAAATAGCTGGAATGATCGGAACCACTCGGATATAAAGCTCTCAAAATCACTCTTTGCTTGCCAGTGTCGGGAGTTAGGGCAAATCCTACCGCAAGAATTACAAAAATCAGAAGGCCGCTGTAAAATAACTTTTTCCAATTAAAATTGTGGAGTGAAAAGACAAGCCAAACAAAAATCGAAGCAAAAAGAAGTGAAACAAGTCCTCCGCGAGACGCGGCCCAAAACAACAAAGATACTATAAGAAAAGAAGCCGTGATGTACCCCGCTCGGAACCACTTGTTCTCCGATTTAAAAAGAGAATAAGCGATGAAAAAAAATGCCGGAATAAGTAAAATCTTGGATATTATATTCGGACTCATTGTAAAACCCAAAAAAGTGCCGTCATTCCCGAGCGAGAGATAATAAACTGCTTTGGGAAAGAATACAAAAATCCCGTATACCGCGGGCATTAGCAGAGCATAAAAATATATTTTAACGTAATTTTTATCGTTTCTGGTGTAAATCAAAATCAATAAAAATATACTTAAGGAAAATATGAAAACGCCGAACTCCAAAAGAGCGTTGAAAGTATATGGAATTCCTTTTAAAATAGAAACCCCCCAGCCGAGCAAAACTGAAAAAACCAAACAAATAAAAGCTATTCTGATGTCCCGAGGTATGGAAAAGAAAAGCTCTTTTATTTTATTATTCTTGAATATATCAACTATAACCAACAAAACAATCAGCAAAACTATTATTTCAAACGGCTTCGGAATAAAAGTGTTGTAAAAATTCCCAAGCCTGTAAATCAAAGCAAATAAAGCCACAAAAATTAAATTTTTACTTATTTCTTCCAATGACAAATTTTTAATTTTATTTACTAGATTATTCACATTCGTATCCATCCCGTTAGAGATAGAAAATCTTTAGATTTCCGTAGTTATATTACTTTAAATGAAAATTTCGACATAAATTATTTTTCTATATTATTTCTATTGATAAACTATATGATCTCTAACGGGATCCAATCTTCTGGAATCAAATCACTTGTATCTCTGGACGCATCACCGAACCATTGTTTCGGGCAGACCACTATTTTGTCTTTATAGGAAGACAGCCACGCGCCCCACCAAGAAAAAGAACTGTTGGCAATTATAAAATTTCTGCACTTGCTCATTAGATACATATGCCCTTCATTTTTCAATCCAGCATATTCATCACCCACAAACATCGTGGGTAATTTAAATGATAAATTTCCTCTGCACCAATCTATATCATCTGAAAAAACATATATCTTTTCTAAAGCCGTTTTGCTAGAAATATATTCAATACCTCTTTCATAATATTCACTATTTATAACTTCATAATATTTGTTTCCTACATAATCCTCTCTTCTCACATGAATACACAGAGAATTTTGATTTCTAATTTCGTCCATCAGATTTTGAATATTTTGGACTGGTGGATTTTTGGGAGTAAAATCTTTCCTTATGACATCTTCAAAACCCGCAAAATATTTCGGGCTGTGCCAATACCCGTCGAGAGACACATCGGAGCCGATAGATAATATCTTTTTATCAAAATTAAAAGTTTTCTCTCTCCCCTTTCTTTGGAAAATCCTTCTAAATAACATAACCAAATATGAAGATTCAATTATTTTTGCTTCAATATTAAATACATCCAAGCTAAAATTTCTTTTTGTCACAGTTGTAAGATTCAGATTCAAAAAACTTGTGTCGAGCTCAAGCCCTGTATTATTTTTCAAAGCCAACACTCGCCCCAGCGCGTACTGAAACATCTGATTGCCTATTCCGCCTTTCAGTCTTACTATAATCATGATTTTTTATTTTCCCTAAACCATTCATAGGTACGTCTTATTCCATCTTCCAAGTTTATTTTTGCTTTCCAACCTAATCCTTGAAGTTTGGACACATCAAGCAATTTACGCAGAGTGCCATCGGGTCTTGATTTGTCCCAGACTATATCACCCTTATAGCCGACACATTTCTTTACGACATTTGCTAATTCTAAAATAGATAAATCCTCTCCAACACCAATATTTATAATTTCGCTGTCGTTATAATTATTCATTAAAAACACGCACGCATTCGCCAAATCGTCAACATACAAGAACTCTCTTTTTGGACTACCGGTACCCCACAATATCACCTCCTTTTCATTATTTTTCTTGGCATCATCGAATTTTCTAATCATGGCCGGAATAACATGCGAACTTTCTAAATCAAAATTGTCATTCTCTCCATATAGATTAGTCGGCATTACGCTAATGAAATTCGTCCCATACTGTTTGTTGTATGACTGGCACATTATAATACCCGCTATTTTGGCTACTGCATAAGCCTTATTTGTGACTTCTAGTTCTCCAGTCAGTAAGTACTCTTCTTTGATGGGTTGTGGAGAATTTTTCGGATACACGCATGAACTGCCTAAGAAGAGCATTTTTTTAACGTCATTTTTATACGCTGAATCAATGACATTGGTTTCAATTGCCAGATTATCTCTTATAAAATCAGCAGAATATTTATCGTTTGCAAGTATCCCCCCGACTTTCGCTGCCGCTAGAAAAACATATTCTGGTCTTTCTTTTTCAAAAAAATTTTCAACTCTTCTTTGCTGTGTTAAATCTAATTCTTCACGTGTTTTTATCACGATATTTTCATAGCCCTGCCTTTCAAGCTCTCGCACTATAGCAGAACCAACTAAACCAGTATGCCCAGCAACGTAAATTTTAGAATTCTTCTCCATGTTTTATTTGAAAAAATTTCCAAGAAGTGATTTTTTTTCTTTTGCTATTTCTTCTTTATAGCCTTCTGGTTTAGCTTTATTTAACTCTCTTATGTTGGCTAGCTGCTCTTTTGATACATTGAAAAACTCTCTCCACTTTTTATCCCCAAGTTCTTTCAATATCTGAGTATATTGTTCTATTCTTTTTATTTTTATATCTCTATTTGATTCATCTGACTCAACTTCAATTTGCTTTTTATTATATAGAAAGTCTACAGGCAAGCCTTTGACTTTTTTGCCCTTCTTTATAGCTTCAATAATAGGCACCATTATAGAATCCCATAAATCCAATCTATCCTTATTGGGATTATAAGTTAAAAATTCTTGAGCTCCGACTTTATCAAAAGCTTTGGGTGCAAACCAAAAATCTAATTTGAAATCAGTTCCTGTTTCGTCTTTAACAATTTGATTAGCTCGCGTATTAGCTCTTTTTTCCATAAAACGCTGAAATGGAGGTAACTTGTTCCATGCCTTCTTCTCGCGCGCTGCAACCACAATATTGTTCCCTGCTAGAACCTCTCTCACAAGAGGAAGTAAATTTTTTTCCGTAATCAGATCATCTTTTTCCGGTTCAGTCCATAAAAAGACAGGGTGCTCTAAACCATCCGCCTTTGCAATTTCCATACATCTCCGCAAAGCTTCTCTTCTTCCGCCCCCTAGAGTATTGGGAGCTGTTTTTTCAACTATAGTTATATTATCGTAGGCTTTGATTCTCTCTAGCATTTCAGGGGGTAATCCGCCATCGTTTCGCACCACCACTTTAATGCCGAGTTTTTTGGCATTGTCAAAAGTTTCAAACCATACTTGGGACCGAGCTCTGTATGTCGCATCATCTTGATAATAAACTCCGGTGTAAACTATTAAATTTTTTAATTCATCATTACTCATATATTTTTATATTAATAATCTTAGGCTTTCAGCCCTCGTTCGCTTAATTCTTCTTTCACCATTAAATCTACAAGATCCTTGAATTTTACCTCTGCCTCCCAGTTTAATTTTTTCTTTGCTTTTGTAGCATCGCCAAGCAAAACATCTACTTCAGACGGTCTGTAATAGTTTTCATCAATACCAACCAAAACTTTACCTGATTTTTCATCTATACCAACTTCTTCCAAACCTTTTCCCTGCCAGACAATCTTATATCCGACTAAAGATGCCGCGTATTCCACAAATTCTCTCACCGAGTGCGTCTCTCCTGTCGCGATTACATAATCATCCGGCTTGTCTTGTTGTAGCATTAGCCACATAGCCTGTACATAGTCCTTAGCATAACCCCAATCTCTTTTTGCATCCAAATTTCCTAAAAATATTTTATCTTTTTTGCCTAGTTTTATATCCACTAGACCTTCTACTATTTTTTTAGTAACAAAAGTCCTGCCACGCCTTGGTGATTCGTGATTAAAGAGTATTCCGTTACAAATAAACATTTTATAAGAATCGCGATAATTTTTGCATATCATGTGAGAAAAAACTTTCGCGCAACCATAAGGACTCTGGGGATTAAACGGCGTTGTTTCTTTTTGCGGAGTTTCTAAGACTTTCCCGAACATTTCACTGCTTCCCGCCTGATAAAATTTTATCGGGTAATTCTGCTCCTTAATAACATCTAACAATCTCAAGGTGCCCAACCCGTCTACGTCAGCGGTGTATTCTGGAATATCAAAACTCACCCGCACATGGCTCTGCGCTCCAAGATTGTAAATTTCATCCGGCCTGCTTTTATTAACCATGCTATTTATACTATTGGAGTCAGATAAATCGCCATAATGAAGAATGAGGTGGCGATTATCAACATGCGGATCCTCGTATATTTTTTCCAGTCTATCTGTATTAAAGCTGGAAGAACGCCGAATCATCCCGTGGACTTCATAGCCCTTCTCTAATAGAAATTCAGCCAAATAAGACCCATCTTGCCCCGTAATGCCTATTATTAAAGCTCTTTTCTTGTTTGCCATTTTTAGATATTATGATATTTTTTTAATTCCGCAATCCCTTCTTCCAGAGTAACATGCGGTTGCCAATTTAGAAACTCACGGGCGTAAGCTATGTCAGCCTGTATCTTATGAATCTCGATGCGCGGAGGAATATAGACAGCTTCTCCGCCGATTAACTTCGCAATAAAATTTACGGAATACTTTTTGTTCGCGCCGATGTTTATCACTTCCCCATGCCCCAATTTACTCTCCTCTATGGCTAATAAATTTGCCGAAACCACATCTTGGATATTTACAAAGTCTCTGGTTTGCTCGCCGTCCCCGGTAATGGTAAGCGGCTCCCGCTTTTTCCGAAACTCTAGAAACTTAGAAATTACCGATGCGTAAGCGCCGTCGGCGTTTTGCCTTGGACCATAAACATTAAAATATCGAAGGCAAACAGTTTCTAAACCATAAATCTCTGCGTAAAGCTTCATATAAATTTCACTTATATATTTCTGCGCTCCGTATGGAGAAAGCGGACTGACTTCAGTGGTTTCAGTTATCGGCAAAGTTTTTTGGTCACCATATATTGCGCAAGTGGAAGCAAAAATAACCCTTTTAACACCATTTAACCTTGAGGCTTCCAAAACATTGAGCGAACCGGTGACATTTACCTCGTGCGTTTCAATCGGATTTTCGATAGAATATTGCACCTGTGGTAAGGCCGCTTCGTGAAAAACATATTTGGCATCTTTGAAAATCGGTATCAGCTTTTCCTTATCTCTAATATCCACTATATGCAAAACAGCTTTGGAATTTACATTCTCTTTTTTCCCGGCTGACATATTGTCCACAATATGAACCTCATGTCTTGCTTCAATAAGCGCGTCTACAATATGCGACCCTATAAACCCCGCTCCGCCTGTAACTATAATTTTCATAATAAACACTATACCTCTTGTAAATGAAAATAAAGTTTATTTTTTAAGCCCCTAGTTTTTTCTAAAAAACCACGCAGGCTGTACGATACGCCACAAAAATGACCTAATTGACTTTCATCGAACTTTGCGCGAACAGCTTCGCATAACGCAATTGCCTTATCTGCTTCCTCAAAAGCCAATTTTTCATTGCCGATATACTTGGCATGGAGAGATGCTAACCAAAATACCTGAGGAATTCTAGTTGAGAGTTCTTGGGCTCGCGCAATCAATTCTCCGGCGCGATCCAAACGATCTACACCAAACAATCTTGCGATAAAAATAGTATGCGCATAGTTCATATTGTATCTCAAATTGTTTCTATATTGATTATAATGCGCCTCGTATAAATCAATCATTGCATTATATTCAACCGCGATTCCTTTTCTTGCCACTTCGTTGTCAAACTCAGCAGGGTTTTCAAGTAATGCATTTGTGAATCTTTCAGTCACGAAGTAAACATAATCTGCGGGATAGCCATATATTGAATATGATGATTTATACATATTCATACGTTTTTCAAAATTAGCCGAAGTTAGAGCACCAACAAGTTCTCGACTATGTTTCGCGGGTATAATTGCGGTAAATATCATTGCTCCTGTAATGAGAACAGCCCCAGCGCACAGTATTATCGATTTAGTCCTATGTGAGATATTATAAGAAATATCCTCTCCACTAAATGACGACACATATGCAAATAGTATAAATATCATAAACAAGCTCGCGGTAATATTAAACGAGGTTTGTGTCTGAATAAGATGTAAAACTAACAACAATAAAACAAGAGTGACAGAAAAGTCGCGAGTATCACGATAATGTTTAAATGAATACCAGCAAGCTAAAATAAATAAAATTATTACACTAAGAATACCCAATATGCCTGTTTCTAGCGCAAGGTCCAGCCAAATGTTGTGCGCTTTGTCAAACCATTTATCTCCTTTTATAAATGGAATTTCTGGACCCATGGTGTCTTGAAAAGCATATTCAATATTATTAACACCATATCCCAAGATTGGCCTATTTGAAAATCCGCTAGCTACTTGCTTCCAGGCTGTCGGGCGATGAATATCGTTTTGACTTGCAAAAAAATTAGCTCCAAACCCTTTTTGCGCAATCGTAGATCCTACAAACCCGATAGAGAAGCCTGCCAATACCAGTACAATAAAAGAAAATAAGACGCCCTTAACGACAACGGATACACGGACTCGATGAATAACATACAGTACGAGAGTAAGAATGATCCCCATACCCATAACAGCAGAAGAAGCTCGCGCCGTTCCTAAAATAAGCGATGGATGACTAAAAAGTTCTTTAATCATCCCAATATTTTGCCAGATCTGAAAATTAAAAATGTCAGGATTTATGAGAATAACAAGCATGGCTAGCGCATATGATATTTGCCATTTCAATGAGTCCTTTTTTGTAAACAATACAGCACCAAAGAAAAAAGCAAAGACATAATAAATTCCAGAAAACGTGTTATTGGAGAATAACGACCCTCCTTGCTCCAGAAAATTAAACGCTTTCAAGCCAAAACCATTAATCCCCAAGAAAGAAATAACCGCTAAAATAGCTCCTCCAAATAGTAATCCTCGAAATACATATATGAAGTGGCGGGGTTTTAATACCGAAGAAGCTATTAGATACCAACCGGAAATATACAACATGGTAGCAATTCCAGTCATACGACTAATAGACCCGAAAAAAGACTCTTCAAAATGCCCACTGGCTATTCCCGAAATAAAAAGCGCTAAAATATAACCGAATACAGCTACAGTTATCCAGTTTTTTTTAAACACAACAACGCCCGAGCTATATATATTTATTAACCAAACAACAATAATGATAGATACAGCTATGTACAAAAATATCGATTTCGGGAAACTTCCGGGAAATGTGAATCCTGGAATATATATCAAAGTAAACAAAAAAGGAGTACCAATTAATAGCACCCGTAATATCTTCAGTGATAGACTATCTTCTGTATTATCCATATAAGCATCATATTACATCATTCGAATTAAAAACTCAATACAGAATAAAAAAACCCCGCCTAAGCGGGGTTTTTTTATTCGAACGACTTTCATCGTCCATCTAGCTTGATTCTATCAAGCAACTACGGAGCAAAGTGACTTTAGTCAGCAATTGTTGCGTAATTTGTCTTGTAGTCTCCTAGATTAGCGGTGTACACTACAGCAGCTGTAGCAACATCTGATGTCGCCCAACCAAGTCCTGCTAGTAATGCTCGAAATCCTACGTTATCGATCGAAGGATTTTCGTCCGCCGAAATAGTAACTTTCAAGTTGAATGTTCCGGTCTTTCCTGACTTCAATTCGTACGCATTGGTCTCTAGCGTAAGATCGTCATCACTCTCCGTCAACACTGCAGAAATCTGAGCTGAAGGCGGTGTTACCGTTCCAGATGTCTGGACGTGGTATCCGACTTCTTCGGTTGTGCTTGGCGCAGTCGTTGTAGAACTCGTTGATGGGGTACCAGTCAAGGTGTCGCCATCAGGGATATACAACGTTACATCACCATAGTTGAACACATCAAAGATGAGCTCAAGTTCTACGCGGTCATTGTTCACACCGTCAATAGTGTAGGCGGTTGCGACCTGACTGTTTCCAACAAGTCGGAAACCGTTGTCATATAAGAGATGCGTTCCACCCGCAGGATCTGTTCCAGCAGCTGTAACTGTATCTCCAACTTCGTCTTCTGCCACTGTTCCAGAAGTATCTACAGTAAGTTGGATGGTGTCGCCTTCGTTAGTCGCTCCATCAACATCCTGCATAGTTACCCAGAAAATCCATTCTTCTGCATCTCCGCCGGCAATCGTGCGATTAAGATCGTCATAGGTTACAGCTCCACCAGCAACAACATCCTCTTTTTCACTGATTCGCACTCCATCTACCTCTATCCATGAAGAGACAACAACAACAGATTCATCTCCGCTTCCTCCGCTTGCTGTGATGGTTGACACAACTTCATCTACCCAGATATCGGAATCACCTGATGCGTCAAAAAGGACTGATGTAATAGGGTGATCTGTATCTGTTGTGTCATCAGAGTCAAGAAGATGGACATCGTTAATCTCATCATCCTCGAGAGTCAATGTCAATTCTGCGTCATTTGCGGTGGCAAAAGAAGCAAAGTCAAACGTTTTTCCGTATGTACCAGCCGCTGCTACAGCCGCAGCTGAACCTGACTCAGTGGTAGTAACTCCCTCAGCATCGGTAAAGCGAACGCTTAAGAGATCTACTCGCCAGTCATCAGAGTTGATATCGCCGCTGTCCAGACTGTTATTAGCTGTGACAGCTACAACTAGATCGTCCTCATCTCCCGCTCTGATAATTGCGCCATCAAGACTGATTGACTTAGAGAAGTAGTTAGTGGTTGATTCTGAGAAGTCACTTGTGTCAACGCGACCAACTTCTTCTCCCTTAAGCCATACAGACACCTCGCTTGCGTAGTCCTGCAGGTCTCGGTCGTCAGCTGTTGATGCCTGATGGAACTCAACCTTAACCGAATCAAGTTCTACGTCAGAGTCTTCGTCGGCTTCAACATCAACGTGGAGAATTTTTGCGTCCTCCTCCCCTTCCCCAACTTCTTCACTGGAGTAGGTTCCTCGTAGAGTTAGAGTGATATCGCCTGCTCCACCCTCCAAAGGACCTGATGTTGAAGGACCCGAACCACTACTGTCGCACTTTACGCCAGTTGTTGGACTATAGCCAGAAGTTGAAGTACAGCCTGCTGGTAGAGATCCGCCTCCTGAACATGGTTGCCCAGTAGTTACACTATACCCAGAGCTTGAAGTACAACCTGCTGGATAAGAACCACCACCGACAGAACCCATTAATGAAGCTTTCGTCAAAGGACCAACAACTCCGTCAGCCACAAGACCGTGAGCTGCCTGGTATGACATGACAGCTGCTTTGGTCATAGGACCAAATTTTCCATCAACTACAAGAGTAGCTCCACTGCCATTTAACGTAGCCTGGAGAGTCATCACGCAACTGGAAGCTGTTGAACCAGCCATTAAGGTTGGACAAGCAGAAAGCGCAGCCGCATCGGCGTTCGCCTTCTGTACAGCAACCATTCCGAATGTTACGAGTATCGCTGATGCCAACACGACGAAGGCAAAAAGTTTTACTCCTTTTAAATTCAATATATTACTCATAATATTTTTCTAATTACTACGCCATTAATTAGTTTCGACAAAACTAAAAGCGTATTTTTCCTTTCATTATTTTCACCCGCTAATAAACTAATAATAAAGTAATAATGCAGCGGATAAATAAATAATGAACAGATGTAAACTAAAGCATTGAAAACAAAACTATTTAGTTTTCAATGACCTTTCCATTTGTTTTCACTGGAGTCCCCTTGTGATTTTTTCGACGAAATTACAAGAAAGAATAAAGAGAAAACAAATATAACTTGCGAATACGCAACACACACAAAAATGTGCAACACGTAAACACAGCTACATTATAATATACCCCCAAAATACGGCAATATATTATGTGGATAACTCACTTTATCAGCGAATCAAGGGTCTAAAAACCCAAGTATCCATAAACTCATAGTCGCATATTCCTAGACAAAATGCAAGGGTTAAGAAGCAAAATATCTGCTCCAGCGCTTCTCCCCCGTCTTATTGAGGATGCCTTCTTTTACCATAGATATTAATTCTCTCTGTATTGTCTTTTCACTACAAGAAATCAGCGATTCTGCTTGCATTGGAAGTCCTTGAGCTTTCTTCTTGATGTCCGTTATCGTAAGACCATTTGCATCCATTTTAATAATATGGACAATTTCTTCTCGTCTTTGTCTTTTTAATATATCAAAGTTATTTCTGGCTAAATTTATAGATCCACCTAAGGAACGAGCTAAGGTCTTATCGGACAAAGCCTTCATTAAAGTACTGCCCTTCTGTAAACCTATTCGAGTGCTTGTTTGAACTGTGCTAGGAAATTTTTGATGTCCTTTAGACTGTTCCCCCACGCTTTTTGGGAAAATAAATTTACTGTCTGGTTTCTTCCCACTGCTAGGATCAGAATCAAGAAAATGCTCTTCGAGCCAAGTTGACTTTATTTGCCCATATTCTTTCATAGACTGCTCCAAAGAAAGGAATTCTTTCTTTAGAATATTGAAGTTCATTTCAGAAATTAAATTAATAGCAGATGCTATGTCCAAAAGAGACATCACCTCGGTAATCTTTGGAATAGCTTGTGTTGGGATAGAATTTACATCTGAGATAATTTCTGCTCCCAATGTTCTTAACCTATTTCTAAGTGGTTCTTCTTTATCTATCATGTCCGTTACCATATAAAGAGCCATAATAAGCTTATTAACCTTATTGTATGGGATAGAAAAATGCCTGTCCTTTATGAAAAGGTCTTGGCTGGAGTCCTTTATATTTCTATCCTCTTCTAGCATATGTCCATTATATATAAGACAAAGGAAATTGTCAAGGACAAGCTATGTACATTCAGCCGTGATAATTTTTAAAATGCACACATAATTTCCTGCTGGAAATTTGCTCTGCTCGTCACTCAAGAAAATAATAAGCGGATTACCGCTTTTATTTTCTAAGCTCCTGTGCAAGGCATTTAAAAAACTATCTCCGGCTGAACTTGGTTTACTAGAAGCTAGAACCTAGCACCTAGAACCTAAAGCATGTTAAAATACTTGCATAGTAAAAAATGTCAGTCCTGGGCTGGTTCGCTTTGATACGGGGAAACTATGAAAAAAAATAAAAACGATAAAAAATCTTCGGGACTGAAAAGTCAAACAAAACATGGAATCATGGCAGTCGTTTTTTTTGTTTTTGCATTGTTTTTTTTAATTTCTAAATTCAACATGGCGGGGATAGCGGGTGAATTTGTTTACGAGAAAATGCATTTTCTGCTTGGCATAGGCTATATTCTTCTCCCAGCCCTACTTGTCTTGCTTGGATTTTCATTTATGAAATCGGAGGCTCCAGACATCGGATGGAGAAGCGTGATAAGTAGCGCGATGTTTCTCCTCTCTGGTCTCGGAATGATAGACATCGCCTTTCTTGATCATTCCGGCGGACTGCTGGGGGAAGTTCTATCAACACCTTTTGTTTATCTTTTTGATAATTTTGCGGGAATAATTTTTCTTGGTGCAATTTTAATAATTTCGATCCTGGTGATGTTTGATGAAAAATTGGACTTTGGTCTGCTTTTCAAAAACATCTGGAATTTCGTCGCACAAAAAAGGGCGCAACCGGAAGAAAAGTTAGAGGAGTCGAAAGAAAATGAGGAAGAAGAAAAAGAATTTGTGCCAGATTCTAGTGAAACAAAAAAAGAAACTGCTGGAGAAAAAATAAAAAATGTCTTGGGTATTAACAAAAAAGATCAAGAGGAAGAAGAAATGCCGATTAAAAAAAGAAAGAGCGGATTGGTCTCCACCTACACGCCTCCTCCGCTTTCTCTCCTCGAAGAAGATCAAGGGAAACCGAATACGGGAGATGTTAAAGCAAATTCAAATATTATCAGACGCACATTGGCAAATTTCGGCATTGAAGTTGAAATGGACGAAATAACAATCGGTCCGACAGTAACTCGCTATGCATTGAAGCCCGCCGAAGGTGTGAAACTTTCTCGCATTGTGGGGCTGCAAAATGATTTGGCCCTCGCGCTGGCAGCTCACCCGATTCGTATCGAAGCGCCCATCCCTGGCAAGTCATTGGTCGGCATAGAAATTCCAAACAGATCAAAATCAATAGTGGGCCTGGCGACTCTCCTTGGAGATGATAAATTCCAAAATTCTCCGAAGCCTTTAACGATAGCCCTTGGTCGTGGCATCTCTGGTAGGGCTGTATTCGGCAATCTAGTAAAAATGCCACATGTGTTGGTGGCCGGAACTACTGGTTCTGGAAAGTCAGTGACAATTCATTCGATGATTGCTTCTCTCCTGTATCGAAACGGGCCTGATGATTTGAAATTTATTATGATCGATCCGAAGCGCGTGGAGCTCACTCTTTACAACAATATCCCCCACTTGCTTACTCCAGTTATTACTGAAGCTAAGAAAACTATCCTCGCCCTAAAGTGGGCAGCTAAAGAAATGGACCGCCGCTATGACATCTTGGAAGCAGAATCGGTGCGAGATATAGAGTCTTACCACAATAATGTTTGGAGTGTAAAACCAAAAAAAATGGAGAAGGATGATATGGGAATAGAAACTGAGGTTGATGCTGACCGTCTGCCATATATTGTCATCATTATTGATGAATTGGCAGATATCATGAGTTCATATCCAAGAGAGCTCGAATCCGCTATTGTGCGTTTAGCTCAAATGTCCAGAGCTGTCGGCATACATTTAATACTGTCTACCCAGCGTCCGGAAGTAAATGTTATTACTGGCTTGATAAAAGCCAATATTCCAGCACGAGTTGCCCTGAAAGTGTCTTCGCAAGTGGATTCACGCACTATATTGGATACTGGCGGAGCAGAAAAGCTTCTAGGCGCCGGTGACATGCTTTATTCCTCTGGCGAAGCCCAACCAGAACGCCTACAGTCCGCATTTATCTCAGAGACTGAAGTCAAGAAAGTTGTAAAATATCTGGCGGACGAATATAAAGATGAAATTTCCGAAGAGATATCTCTCTCGCAGGGTTCTATCTCAAATGATAAAAGCATTTTTGAAAGCACGCTTGAGGATGAAGAAATCGATGATGAAATGTATGAAGAGGCTCGTTTGTGTGTAATAGAAGCAGGTCGTGCGTCAACTTCGTATCTCCAAAGAAAATTAAAGTTGGGATACGCGCGCGCCGCGCGACTGATGGATAAATTGGAGGAACGCGGAGTTATCGGCCCAGGAGATGGCGCAAAACCAAGAGAAGTGTTGGAGAAAATTACGCATGATGAAAATGGAGATAATGTAATGCAATGAACAATCGTGCGAAAAAAATATTTCAGGTAGTAAGCCTTTCTGTCTTTTTCCTTCTTATTATTGGTTATGCTTTTTTTCGCTCTCATGATTTAATATTTGGAGTGCAAATCAAAAATGTAAATATAGAAGATGGAACAAAAGTAACAAGTAGTATTTTAGATATAACGGGAAACGCAAAAAGTGCAATAAAATTAAGTTTAAATGGACGAGAAATTTCGATAGATCAGACGGGAACTTTCAAAGAGACAATTGCGCTTTTGGAAGGATATAATATAATAAACATTAAAGCCGAAGACAAATTCGGAGACACCGATGAGAAAAATTACAAGTTAATTCATTAAAATAATGAGCAGAGCGAATATATTTTAAGAACCCCGTTAAATGATTTTCGCAAAGCAAAAATCAAAATCCAAAGGATTTTATTTAACAGGGTAAAGATTTTTATACTCACTACGTTCGTTAAAAATCATTTATGTTAAAGAAAAAAGAGAAGAAAGAAGATAAAACTGTGGGAATGGCAGTGCTCGAAGATACTTTGAAATCCATACAGACAAAATTCGGAGAAGGATCAATCATGAAATTCGGTGACTCTCCTAAAGTAGATGTCAATGTCATACCGACCGGCTCCATCGGACTAGATATGGCACTCGGAGTAGGTGGAATACCACGCGGTAGAATTATTGAAATATTTGGGCCTGAATCCTCCGGCAAGACTACGCTTTCGCTCCATATTGTGGGAGAAGCACAGAAACTCGGTGGAGTCTGCGCATATATAGATGCTGAACACGCAATGGACCCAGAATACACCAAGAAACTTGGAGTCAATATAAATAATTTACTTATTTCTCAACCGGACAACGGTGAACAAGCCCTTGAGATCGTGGAATCCTTAGTCCGCACTGGAAAGATTGACGTAATCGTCATTGATTCAGTTGCCGCATTAACTCCAAAGGATGAAATCGAGGGCGATATGGGGGCGTATCATGTGGGCAAGCAGGCCAGGCTGATGAGCCAAGCGCTCCGCAAGTTAACCGCGATAGTGGCGAGATCTAAAACTGTTGTTATCTTTATAAATCAGATTCGCATGCAAATCGGAGTAATGTTCGGCAACCCAGAGACTACTCCAGGCGGGAAAGCGCTGAAGTTTTATACCTCTGTACGATTGGACATCCGCAAAATTGCTCAAATTAAAAAGGGCGAAGAGGTGGTTGGTTCTCGCACCCGTGTAAAGATAGTAAAAAATAAAGTTGCCGCGCCGTTCAAGCAGACAGAGTTTGATATCATTTACAATGAGGGGATTTCCAAAGAGGGGGAAATCATGGCACTCGGTGAGAAATTCAAAATTATTGAGAAAAGCGGAAATTCTTATTTTTTTGTACCCCCACCCGACCTCCCCCTTCTCAAGGGTGAGGAGAAGGTGGAAAAAACAAAATTGGGCGTGGGTTATGATTCTACTCGCACCTTCTTAAAAGAAAATAAGAAAATCTCGGATCAAATACTGAAAGAAATACGCAAAAAGTTTGCAGAGGAGGCGTAAAGGTGAAATCTGTAATCCACCTCACCCCTGCCCCTCTCCAGAGTACCAGAGAGGGGAAAATCAAATACTAGAAAGTCCTTTTATTGTTCCTTTGATTTCATCTAAAACTTCATGTAAATCTTTTTCTACTTCAGAATTCCAAAACCTGATAACATTTATATATTTAGATTTTAAATATTCTGTTCTCGCCTTATCATATTCTTTATTTTCTTTTTTATTATGTATAGATCCGTCCAATTCTATCGCGAGTTTTATGGAAGGAGCATAAAAATCCACAATAAACATATCTATTGGATGTTGCCTTCTCCACTTCACGCCAAGATTATTATTTCTAAGTTTCTTCCAAAGTATTTGCTCTGTTTTCGTAGTTTCCTTTCGCAAATATCTTGCTTTGATTATTGTTTTTAATTTAGCCACTTATTAATAATATATCATTTTTAGTATTTCGCATTTTCCCCTCGCCATTAATATGGAGAGGGGTTGGGGGTGAGGTTGATTTTATTAGATTTTCTGCTAGTATAACAGCCATGTCTCAACTGCAATACAACGAAATCCGCGAGAAGAAAATAATAATCCACGACGACGAGCCGTGCGAGGTGGTGGAAAGCCACGTCGCCCGCACCCAGCAGAGAAAACCGCAAAATCAGGTCAAGCTGAAGAGCCTGATCTCCGGCAAGACTATTTCAGCAACCTTCCATGTGTCAGAATCTGCCGATGAGGCGGACATTAATAAGAAAGAAGTAACTTTTCTGTATTCTAATAGAGGAGAATATTGGTTCTGTGACCCAAACGACAAAAGCAACAGATTTAAATTGGACGTTGTTCTCATCGGTGAAGCTGCAAAATTTCTAAAACAAAACAGCAACGTCACTGCCCTGGTCTGGTCCAATGACAACGAAGAAGAAAAAATCATTAAAATAACTCTGCCGATAAAAATGAATTTCAGAGTAAAAGAAGCTCCGCCGGCAGTTCGGGGAGACACTTCTAAGGGAGGAAACAAGGTTATAACTCTCGAAAATGGTACAACCCTAAACGCTCCGATGTTTATAAACGAAGGAGACACCGTCAGCATCAATACTGAAAATGGAGAGTATGTGGAACGAGTCTAGATTCCAGAAAACGTAACTTTTCGAAGGGGTTTCGAGGCTGACGAGCCGAGAACTTCAGGATTTTTTAAGCTTCAAAAATCCGTACCGAAGAAAAGTTTATGTTTTCTGGAATTTCTCTATTTCACTAAAAAAGGTAGCAAGCCCAGGAAGCGGGCGTGTTTGATGGCGGAAGTCAGCCCGCGCTGATTTTTAGCTGTTACGCCAGTGCGCTTGTGACTCATGATTTTGCCATTAGGGTTTAGAAATTTCTTTAGAATTTCAATATCCTTGTAGTCTATGTACTTTATATTATTTGCTGAAAAATAATCTTGCTTCATGTTTTTTTGTTAAAACGGTATATCTTCGGGATTAATATCTTCTTCTGGATATTCAATGCTATCAATTTCTTCAGAAGCCTTGGATGATGGAGCTCCCCCACCGTTTGCGCCTCCAGAACCCCCAGAACTCATACCTGTTCCTTTCGGACCAAACTGCGTGCGATCTGCAACGATCTCTGTGCGATATTTCTTCTCTCCGCTCGTCTTGTCATCCCAGCTTCTAGTTTGTATTCTGCCCTCTACTAATATTGAACTGCCTTTCTTCATATACTGCGCGACGGTCTCTGCTTGGCGTCCGAAAACTACAATATTGTGATAGTCAGCAGATTCTTGGCGCACGCCACTTTTATCCTTCCAGACACGGTTGGTAGCAATAGAAAACGAACAGACCTTTATCCCGGAAGGAAGAGATTTCAGTTCTGGATCTCGAGTCAAATTTCCTATTAAAATTGCTTTATTTAAATACATTTTGATTTTACTTTATAACTTTATAAACCTTTGACTTTATAACTACTTTAGACTGCCACCAATGCATCTATTTCTTTGTCTATTTCTTCTTTATTTATTGGAACGGCCGTCTCGCTATCTATACTTCTCCTCGTAGGCAATCTTTTGTATGAATCCCCGCGCACGAATCTTTTTGCCGCAATGGTGTTCTCTTTTACGGTTTTTAAGATTAAAAATCTGATGAAATTAGAGTCGAGATCGAGGTGTTTTTTTAATTCTAAAATTTTATCAGAGTCCATCACAAATTTACTCCAGCCGAAATAAGCAGTATTAAATTTATTGCGAACATTTGCTACAACTTTTGACATAGAATAAGCGAGAGGAATCATCTTTGGGATTTCATCAGAAATAAGCTCGCCGCCAAAGGAAGAGACGAGGTCTTTCAGATTGCCATAACTGACTGGTATATTTTCTTCGGCAATTGTGGGCGCCAAAAGATAGCCAAGTTCATAGACCTTGAAATCTGCGCCTTCTGATATTTCATTTTTATCTTTAACTTCTCCGTCTTGCATGGATTTGATACTAACAAAAAAACCCTAGAAAGTAAAGTTAATATTATTCCCCTCTTGAGGGGTGGCTAAAAGCCGGGGTGGATGCATTCCACCTCCCCCTGAAGGGGTACTCCTCAAGAGGAGAATTAAATCCCAAATATCCGTTTTGCATTCGCTATAATAGCCTCTCTGACTTCGTCCTCCGACAAGTTCTTGATCTCGGCAATTTTTTTGACAATTTCCTTTACATAGGCAGGTTCATTTCTTTTACCTCTATGCGGCACAGGTGTCACGTATGGACAGTCTGTCTCGGACATAATCATATTGGGCGGAGTATTTTTTATAACTTCGTCATAGTTATGAGTAAACGTAATGACTCCGGTGAAAGAAAGCGTGAAGCCAAAATCTAAAAATGCTTTCGCGTCTTCTGGACTGCCAGCGAAGAAATGTACGTCGCCTCTGACCTTGGAGTGTTGTTTTAAGATTTCTAAGCTATCTTTGTATGCACTTTTAGTTTTATCAGCGAGGTTATTGCGAATATGAAGCATTAGGGGAAGATCAAATTCATTCGCAAGTTCTATCTGCTCTATAAATGCTTCTTTCTGTTTTTCAATTGATTCCTCGTCCATTCGATAATAATCGAGCCCGCATTCTCCTATCCCCACCACCTTCGGATCTTTTAAAAGTTCGCGATAGAATTCTTTGTCAAAAATCTCGCCGCGTGAGGCAAATTCCTGGCCACCTTTTCCCAATTCCTGAAGGTCATGATACGAAGCGCCAGTGTGGATGGGGTGAAGTCCGACGATCGCATAAACACCCTCTTTATATTGATTTGCCATCTCCACTGCCTTCTTTGAAGTATCCATTTGCGTACCGACGTTTATCATCCAGGTGTCATTCTCTAGCGCACGGGCAATCACCTCATCTTTGTCTTCGTCAAAAGCTTTAAAATTAACGTGGCTGTGTATGTCGATATATTTGGGCATGTTGTTTATTATACCCCCACCTGACCTCCCCCTACATTAGGGCGAGGAAAAGTTTCTAACTCTTTTGTAATTCTTTTTAACACTTTATCCATATTAGCACTAACTTCCCTATTCCAAAAACGAAAAACTTTTATATCATTAAATGAAAGATAATCATCTCGTTTTTTGTCATAATCTTTATTTTCTAAATGTTGAAAACCGTCCAGTTCAATAGCAATTCTTTTTTCTACACAATAAAAATCTAGAATAAAAGGACCCACAGAATATTGACGAGTAAACTTAAATCCCAATTTTTTTCTTCTCAAACTAGCCCAAAGAAGTTTTTCTTCGTTCGTTTCACCGTGACGCAATTCTTTGCGTCTAGATTTTAATTTGGGATCGTTGTATATAAACATAAGATTTTTCTTTTCTTTGCCCTCACCCTATGTAGGGGGAGGTCAGGTGGGGGTACTGATCTAAATTGAATTAACTCTCAACATTCTTTTTGCTATCCTAATAAATTTATTTATTTTACTAGGATTTCGATCGATTGACCATCTTAATTTATCAAAAGATATTAGCAACATAAGTTTTATGAGTTCTGGTTTAAGTAACCCAAATTGTTTTTGTGACATACCGTATCCTTTTATAAATTGATTGAATTCAAGATTGCTTGGTCTATGGGTTTCTATTTTACATCTTAATATGTGAGTAAAATCATAATGGGGAATGATGTGAACTTCGGCTGAACCCCAATCAAGTAAATTCACTTTCCCTGATTTCTCAACAAGCGTATTCCAAACAGAAATATCTCCGTGATTTAGTCCAAAAGTGTATTTTTCTTTTTTTATATTATTAAATATTTCTTTGACTTTTTTTGATTGTTTTTGGGTCAGAACTTTCAGTTTTATTAGCTTGTCATTATTTTTTAGGCTTTTTATATTATAATTCACATATTTTTGCCAAGAACCTGTAAAGACACCCCGCTTTAGGTTAGTCAGGTTTTCTCCAAAACCAGAAACTTTCACTGAATGTATTAGTTTTGTATATTTACCAAGTTTATAGTATAGATTTAATTTACTTTTTAATTTCTTGCCATTTTTACCTGAAACAAAGGTTTCAATCATATATGCTCTGCCCTGTGATTTACTCACATCAAGCACGCTGGGTCCCGGGATACCCACTTCTCTTGATTTTTCGATGCACCATTTTTCTTTTAAATAATTTTGATATGCTTTATATTCTTTATGGGGTAGACTAAGTTTTATAACAATTTCTTTTTCTTTAGAAATTGCTAGAAAATTTTTGTTGTTACTTCCTCTGCCAATATGTTTGATTAAAATATTTTTAGAATTAAAAAACTTTTTAGCAATCTCTAAAGCGATTTGGGTGTCTGATGATTTCATTTGATTGTATTTTGCCTTCACCCTATGTAGGGGGAGGGTTGGGTGGGGGTAATTTAATCTTTCCTCAAAAACAAAGGTTCCTTGGGTTTCTTGTTCTCTTTGATTAATTTTTGTATTTTTTCCGAAGTCTCAGGAAGAAATGGTGCGAGTTGTACAGACACATTGAAAAGCATTTTGACAAACTTTTGTATTAATTCTTTTCCCTTCTCTGGGTCTGTTTTTACCAACTTAAATGGTTCCAATCTTTGTATAAATTCGTCTATTTCGGAAATATTTCCCCAAACAATATCCATTCCGAGTTTTAAGTCAAAAGATTGTATTTGGGAAGAAACCATTGTATCAAACTTTAAATTCTTATCTTCAATTATTACTGGTGCCTCTAAATTATCCTCTGCCATTTTCATCACACGACTTACCAAATTCCCCAAGCCATTCGCAAGATTTGCATTGTAAGCATCCTTGAATCTCTCCATCGTAAAAGGGCTATCTTCAAAAGGGGAAATTTCACGCAAGAGGAAATATCGAAGCGCATCTGTGCCATATTCTTTCACAATTTCAACTGGATTAATTACATTGCCTATAGATTTAGACATTTTTATTCCACCTTCGCCGGTAATGAAACCATGGTAGACAATGGTATCGGTTGTTGGCAGTCCCGCAGACATAAGCATCCCCTGCCACATTACTGACTGGAATTTCACCATGTCTTTGCCGGCAGTCTGAACTTTTTCTCCCTTCATCCAAAACTTTTCAAAATCATTTACCTCATCCCGCCCCTCTCCTTGCAAAGGAGAGGGAGAAACACCAGACCAACCCAGAGTCGAAATATAATTAACAAAGGCATCAAACCAGACATACATAACCTGATTCTCGTCTCCTGGGATAGGAACCCCCCAAGAAAAGCGTGTTTTATTGCGAGAAATCGAGAAATCTTCCATGTCGTTCTCTACGAAATCCATCGCCTCCTTCCTGCGCCACTCTGGAATGATTACTTTTTCAGTAGAAAGATATTCTAATAATTTTTCTTTATATTTACTCAGCCTAAAAAAATAATTTTCTTCCTCAACCACTTGTGGTGTTAAGGTGGGATGAAACTCGCATTTGCCATTCACTAAATCTTTTTTTGTAATGAACTTCTCGCATCCTACGCAGTACAGCCCTTTGTACTTTTTTTTATAAATATCGCCTTTTGCCTCACATAGACGCCAAAATTCTTGCACAGCTTTAGTGTGCAGGGGGTCGGTCGTCCTGATAAAATTATCATTCGAAAGATTTAAGGTTTTTTTTAGATCTAAATAATTTTGCGCGTATTTGTCCACATAATCTTGCGTATCTTTTCCTTCTTTCTGGCTTGCCTCCCAAATTTTCTGACCATGCTCATCCGTACCCGTGCTGAAAAAGACATCTCTCCCCAGAAGGCGCTGATATCTCGCTATCGCGTCCGACTGCGCAAGTTCAAGCGCAAAACCAATATGTGGCTCTGCATTTACATAAGGAATTGTGGTAGTAATGTAAAAACTTTTTTTATTAGAACTCATTTTTAGTACGAGCTAAAGTTTTATCTTTTTCTATGTCGTCCAAGAATTCCATTACAATGATGGCTACGGGAATAGAAAGCAAGATCCCCCAGAATCCACCCAATTCGAAACCTATTAAGGCGGACAAGATTATGACAATGGGCGAGAGACCAACAATTTTCTTAATGATAAGCGGAGCAAAAAGAAAAACTTCAAATTGATGGATAATAAGATAGGCCCCCGTGACTAAGAATGCGCTCGAAAATCCTCCGGAAAGATAGGAAAAGGAAAAAGCTGGAATCAGAGCAACCAAAATGCCGTATGGTATGAGCTCCATCACCCCCGCGATGATAGAAAGAAGAAGCGCGTATTCTATGCCCAAAAGTGAAAGGATTAAATAAATAAGCACCGCCACCACGAAACCCAAGACCACTTGACCCTTCATCCAGAGAGCAATTTTCTTACGTGAACGCTCCCAGAGATCTACAACATAATCATCATATTTAATCGGGGTAACTAGACGGAGGAAGTTTTCTATTCCCTTCTCTTGAATCGAAAGATAGAAGGAAATAAGGACAATCAAAATGAGGTTGAAAATGCCACCAAAGGCAACAGACAGCGTAGTGAAAAATCCGCTAGAAAGATTTGTGATGAAAGCTTTGGACACAGACAATAAATTGCCAAGCGAAAAATTAGAAGAAAGGCTATTCACTATATCTTTGGCGCCAGAGAAGGCTTCATTCTGGAAATAATTCAAAAACGAGACGCCTGGAATGTAGGTCGAGATAAAATTAGAAAAATTATAAACTTCGGTGATCAGAAGCGGAGCAAAAAGATAAAACATTCCCGCCAAGAAGAGAAGCGAGCAGGCATATAAAATTACAATTCCAAAAACTCTTTGTATGCCTATTTTTTTAAAGTGAGGCACCGCGGACTCCACAAAAGAAGCAAGCACGATTGAGGTCAAAACAACTAAAATTAAATCTCGTAAAAACCACAGCAGAAAAACGCACAAGGCGACCAAAACCGCCCGGATCATCGTGCCGGTAGAGATGGAAATATGGGTAGTGCCATTCTTTTCAAGCATAGAAATATAATAGCACAAAAGAGACTTAAATTAAAATCAAAAATGACTAGGTCTTGCCTAGTCATTTTTGAAATTCGTTTGTTTATTCCCCAGCAACCCCAGGTGCTGTATCAGCTCTTTCTTTGTATCTTTTTAACTGGTCCTCAACATCTCCAACAACCGATTTCTCAATATTTAATTTTACCTCCTCAAGTATAGCATCTACTAGTTGCATTCTTGTCATTTTACCTTTTGCAACTTTTTCTAAAAGTCTTTCTATTTCAGTTTGCTTTGGAGCAAGCCTTTCTACGATAACTTGAGCAGAACGTTTTACCCTTTCCTCAAACTCATTTTCAAATCCTGCTTCTGCCCCCCCCCAACGGTACCCTCGCCGTCTCCCGCTGGTTTCATAAGCCTAGATGGCATTCCTTCTTTCATAAATTTATTTTAGTTATTTTATTAATAATTCGACTCACACAATTATTTTAGCACTATTTCGACCTTCGTGGAAGTTTTATAGAGGCTTGCCAATCTCTTGAGTTTGTTTAAGAACATAATACTAAAAAATTATGATGTCTGTCAAACTTTAATAAGTATTCGAACTTCTTATTTTTATATCAGATATTAAAATAATTTTTTCTTTCACTTTAATCTTAAAGAATATTCTGTATCTTCCAACACGCCTACGCCATGCGTCTTTCTCTCCTTTAATTTTTTGAATATCTCCCAAATAGGGACTGTTAGGTAAGAGTTTAACGGTGAAAAGCAAGAATTCACTATCCTTACGAGGAATCTTTTTCAAAAACTTAAAAACACTCTCATCAGTTTGTAAATCCCAATTTAGTTGTGAGTTCATCGTAAGATAAAGTTTTCCCCTTTTTAAGGTTTAATTCAGCTCTCCTCAATGCCCTTTTTTCTGCTGGTGTTGGTGTATATTCTTTGTACTTACGCAAAATAAGCAAGGACTCGTACTCTTTCCTCGGTACAAGCACTAAATCTCCCATTCGGGATAAACTTTTTGGAATTGTCACATTATAAGTGTTCATACATATACAATAACATAATTATATATTTAGGCAACTAAAACAGCCCAGATCATCGTGCCCGTGGAGATGGAAATATGGGTAGTGCCATTATTTTCAAGCATAGAAATATAATAGCACAAAAATACCCAAATCAAGCAAGTGTAGACAAACTAATCAAAACCTTATTTAAAATTTTGAAATCGACGAAAAAAATCTCTCTTTATCTTTCTACCAGTAATGTCAGTCCCTTCAGGTAAGGCACCTATCATTTTCTTTTTTGCCCCAAACACAAAATCCCGTAGCCAGGTCATTCGTTCTGGATGCCCCACGAACGTACGAACCAACTCCTCGATATCTGGTTGCGTGCCTTGAACTAATTGGCCGGGAACCGGAATAATAACAATTTCTGGGGGCAGATATAATTCCAATTCAACAAGAAGAGCCCGGACTTCTTGTTCTTCTAGTTTTTTTATACGTTCAACGGCGGGCCCTTTGGGTGGAAGGGGTTGTCTTGTTTCCATATACAGATATTATAGTAACTTTAAGAAAAGCAAGCAATAAGAGCAATTTATCTAAAATTTTAGTATTTTAGAGAATTTAGCCTTTTTCTTGAACGGCCCAATAAGCGCCAGGTTTAGTTTGTTGTTTTTGAAAATATCTTTGGATAAATTTTGTATTTGGCTGGCTGAAACTTTGCGGATTTCTTTCGCTTTTTCAATCGTGCTCTTCATTTCCCCCTTCAAGAGTTCTTGCCCGCCGTAAAAATTCGCAATGTCATCGGAGGACTCGAGAGAGAGCTTCATGTTGCCTATCAGGCACTCCTTTACTTTATCCAACTCTTCTGGACTTACTTTAAAACTTTTTAATTTCCTGCATTCTTCGAGCACCGCGTAAATAACTTCTTCGATTCTTTTATTATCCACCCCAGCAGAAATCTGAAACACTCCATGGTCAGTATAGGCATCGTTGTAAGCGCGGACATAGTACCCCACTCCCATTTCCTCGCGAAGCTTCACGAAAAGCCTCGAGCTCATTCCTCCGCCCAAGACCCCGCCCAAGACCGAGAGAATTGCGCTCTTTTTGTTGAATAAATTTAAACTCCGCACACCTAAGACAAAGTGTGTTTGATCCGTCTTTTTAAAATTAACCAGAAACTGCGGTCTTTTTTGTTTTTCTTTCACGCCCGTTTTATGGATTTTCTTGCCACGCTCCACTTTGCTAAAAATTTTATTTACTTCACTCAAGACTTGCCCTTCTGTCACAGCCCCCGCCGCTAAGAGCACTGTAGCTTCCGGCAAATAGTGTTCCTCCTTGTATTTTATAAAATCATCTCGCTTCATGTTCAAGATATTTTTCTTCTCACCAGCAATATTCCATCCAGCCGGCTGGTCGCCATAAAGCAGTTTCAAAAACAAATCCTGCACATGCCTCTGGGGCATATCTTCGTACATATTTATCTCTTCGATGATTACGCCTTTTTCTTTTTGTATTTCTGCATCTGGAAAAGTCGAATTCAGATATATGTCTGAAATAATATCAAAGATTTTCTTGAAATGTTTCGCATCGGACTTGGCATAATAGCCCGTATATTCTTGCGCTGTGAAAGCGTTGTACTGGCTTCCGAGAGCGTCTAACTCCTTTGAAATATCAACGGCTTTCGGCCTTTTTACTGTTCCCTTGAAACACATATGTTCTAGAAAATGCGAGATGCCGTTCACTTTTTTTATTTCGTACTTTGATCCGGCTTCTACCAAGACCAAAACCGTCACTGTCGGGTTGTCTTTCATTGGGATAGTCACAACCCGTAAGCCATTTTGTAAAATCTTTTTTGAGAATTTCATAATTTAAATATACTAGCATAAAAGCACCCCCTCCGCCTTTGGCACCTCCCCCTTAGCTAAGGGGGAGGCTGGGTAGGGGTACCCCTTGACTAATGGGAGGGAAAACCCAGACAATCTTGAATTTTCTGGAGCACTTCCTTAATATTACCATCTATCTCTCTATTCCAAAAACGGACTGTATTTATACCCAGGACTAAAAGATAGCTACTTCTTTCTTGATCATATTCTTTGTTCTTAATATGTTGTGATCCATCTAATTCGATTGCTAGTTTTTTATCAGGACAATAAAAATCCAGGATGTACGGTCCAATAGAGTGTTGGCGTTTGAATTTAAAACCCAACTGAACACCTCGCAAGCGAGCCCATAAAACGACTTCTTGCGGTGTTTGATTTTTTCGCAACTCAGCCCGCCGAGGTTTTAAGATGGGATGATTGTGTATTATTGCCATTTTAATTTACAAAGACTAATTTAATTCATAAAACCTGGAGGCGTCTTGTAGAGTTTGTGGAAATTGATGTCTCGCCTTATCTGGAATTTCTCCCTTTCTTTCAATCTCCTCTACACAACCTTTTATTTTATCCCAAATCCTCTCTGCCTCTTCACTATCTTCCATATCAGAAAGTTTTTTCAAAAATTCATTACGATACTTTTTTAATGCTTCACCAATAGAAAGACCAAAAAGCATAGCTATACGAAACTTCGCATTTTCAATACCTTTCTTTGCATCAAACATTTCTGAGTCTATGTGCCTTTCATTAAACTCAAGCATAAATATAGCACCATCTATAGACTGACCATCTATAGGAGAAATATCAAATTGTATATCTTTTTGCTTTAAGTCATCTTTCACCTTTTTAAATCTATTTATAACCGCGTCTTCTGTTAAATATCTAAAATTATCGGATTTATCAGCAGCTTCCCCGTCATAGAAAATTTCTAAATCTATATCGGTAACTTTAGCTGTTTCCTCATCTAAAATCTTTCCCTTAGCCAGAGAACCATAGAGAACAAAGGAAATAGGTATATCGGGAACCAAGGATTGTATCTCTTTATATATCTTCACGACTGCCGCAAAACGCTTTCTTGATATTTCATCTTCTGAAAGTTCGTAACGAAGTTCTTGTGAGGGTGTATATAGAACTTTAATCGGGTCTTCTTGCATATTACGAAACTCTACTTTATTGGTTTCCCCTTCCCCTTCGCCAAGGGGGAGGCTGGGAGGGGGTGCTAATATAATTTATCTTTAATGTAAGAAATTAGCTCATCTATTTTAATCCTCTCCTGCTCTCCTGTATCACGGTCTCGCACTGTCACGGTATCATCAGTCAAGGTATCAAAATCTATAACTATGCAAAATGGTGTGCCGATTTCATCTTGTCGGCGGTAGCGCTTGCCTATGTTGCCATTGTCGTCCCAAGCGACTCTACCAAACTCCGCTTTAAGGGGCGCGTAAACTTTTGTATTTGCATACTCGACAAGCTCCGGCTTGTTTTTGAGAAGTGGAGAAACTGCACAGATAATTGGTGCAATATTTGGCTTAAATTTTAAGTACGAACGCACTTCTCCGTCTCTTTCGTCTTCCGCATATGTAGACAAAAGAAGCGCCAGAACTGCCCTGTCTACACCCAAAGCTGGCTCTATGACATGTGGAACGATTTTCTCACCACGCTCTTCGTCTATATATTCGAGACCATGGCTAGTTAGGTCAAAGTTGGTACGATAAGCCAAGCCGAAAAGTTCTTTTCTGCCGAAAGGAAAATCGAATTCAAAATCTACGGTTCTCTTGGAGTAATGCGCCCTATCTTCGTCTCTTACTTCTAGCTCATGCACACGAGACATATCAATTCCTATCTCCTCCATCCATTCATTCATCTCGTCCTTCCAATATTCAAAATACTTTTCCCAATTTTCGCTTCGAATGAAATATTCTACTTCCATGGCTTCCAACTCTCTCAAGCGAAAAAGGAAGTCGCGTGGAGTTATTTCGTTTCTGAAAGCTTTACCAATCTGAGCTATACCAAAGGGGAGCTTCGGATGAAAAGCATCCACTGTATTTTTAAAATTCACAAATATCCCCTGCGCGGTTTCCGGTCGCAGATAAACAGTAGAAGCACTGTCCTCCATTGCGCCTATTTTCGTCGCGAACATCATGTTGAACTGTCTAGTTTCTCCAAGTTTCCCTCCACAGTCAGGGCATTTTTTAATATCTTCAATTTGGTCTGCACGAAATCTGTGATGGCATTTCTCGCACTCAACTAGCGGGTCTGAAAACCCCGCCACATGGCCGGATGCTTCCCAGACTTTGCTATTCATAAGTATAGATGCGTCAACAGCATACATGTCGCGCCTATTGTCCACAAACTTTTTCCACCAATTTTGTTTAATATTATTTTTTAGCGCCACTCCATAGTGCCCCCAGTCATAAGTGCCCGCCAATCCTCCATATATCTCCGAACCTTGAAAGATAAAACCGCGCCTTTTGCAGAGCGAGACTATTTTTTCCATCAAATTATTTTCTTCTGTATTTTTCTCTTTCATAATTTACGATGTCGCCTACTCTACGACTGTTCCCCCAGAAGAAGGAAATTGCGGATCATTGAAGAGACTAGCGTTCAGCCGCACTTTATTTACCTTCACATTCACATTAGCAAAATCATCGTGCCCGGTCAAAGTCGCATCATTGATGATGACAGGGATAGAGTCAACTTGAGAAGAAGAAGGAGAGATCGCCACTTGGAAAGCAACTCCCCTGCCTGCTCCGGTAATGTTGGTGCCCTTGGTAATGTTTCCTATATTCCAAACTATTTCCCTAGAAGACGGATTATAAACCAGATCTTCGCCGGCAGGAGAAATGGTTCCCACAAAACGCATCCACGATGGGAGACTGGAATTTATCTGCGCTTTCGAAATATTATTTGCGCTGTTGGAAAGAGTCCACACAATAGTGTAAGTTGTTTCCGTCTCAACCTTGGGAGGTATTGGGCCTTTGTTGGTAAAGGGTCCAGAGTAATAAAACGCTTTGGCCACAAATCCAACATCGGAAATAATCCGAATTGTTGAAGATTCAAAATTGCTTAAATCTTTATTCTCGTAGCCTTCGATTGATTGCTCACCAAAAATAGAAATTTCTATGTTAATGGATGGCGAAGAAAGTATCCCGCTATTGGAAAACAATGAGAGTGGAGAAAGAGAGAAGGATAAAGATTCAGAATCTCCTGGGTTTATTTCTCTTAACTTACTTATGGAACTTTTGTCCCAGACGATGACACTGTCGGCTGAATTATAGAAACCTTGCCGCGCATTTATCGTTTTACGATCAACCGCGTTCCCCGTAATTTTCGCCTTGATTTCTAGATCATTTATTTTTGTCTCCAGATTATTTGTGAAACGAATTTCACCATTAAGTTCAGTTTTTGAATCTACCGCGTATTCCCTCTCTGATGATCCATTGATGAAAAGCTTCGCTTCGATGAAGGGTCTTTTTATCGCAATAGTATGGGAAATGGAGTTGAAAACAACATCGATCATAGATTTGTCTTTACTGGATTGTGATCCGCTCCACACACGAAAGATTTTTTCTTCTCCTTCAAAAACATCAAGCATTTTGCCAGTTATCGAAATGTCACGTTCAGCGCCTGGAGCAAGATCTCCCAAATTCCAAATATTATTACCCAGAGAAGGCGCTGGCTTGGATGACTCGAACTTAAATCCGGCCGGATAATCAATCTTGAGAAGTATTTTTGAAGCTGGTCTAGTGGAGTTTAATACAGTTTTCACACCCAGGGTGATATCTTGATTCGGGCTTATAGAAGTGGGTGCATCAACAAAGAGATTTATTGGTGTAGAATTTATAGAAACTTTATAAAGTTCATCTTTCACAAAGATGGCATTTGACCCCTCTACTCTGTATTCAAGAGAGACTTTTATAGGAACAACGCCCCCCTGCTCGCCAAAGAGCACCATTTTTATATTTTCATTTCTAACCACCCCCGAAGGAATCGTCCCCAACGATACGCGGAGCCTCTCTACCTGACCAGACGAATCGGCCTGAGAACTCTTGGGATATTCTACGACCAGGTCAACTAGGTCGAGCGAAGAACTATTTTTATTTGTGATCCCAATAACGAGCGAAAGCTCTTCCCCGCCTGCAGTAAAAGTATTTCCTAATATAGAAATCTCTATATTTTCTTTAGACACAGTATTGCCTCTAATAAAAAACACGTAAGAAGTGTAAATGAGCGTCAGAACAAAAAAGGCTACAGAAAAAATAAAAAAGTTTTTAAATAAGGCAGTTTGCGCGAAAAGATTCCCTTTGGGTTTAAATTTTTCCTTCACGTCAACTTTCCAAGAATCTGGCACGTTGTTCTTGCTCGAATGAGTAAAATTATCCCTGTGTTCCATCTTTGTCTGATAATTTTTACTAAAAAGCTTGTTTTTTAGCTCCTCTATTCTGTTTAATTTGTCTTTGTCATTGGGCGGCATAGCCAGAATTATACCACCTCGAACGAAATTTGGAAAATTTCTTACGGGGCAGTTATTTACAAGTGCGTTTCTTTGAGCGCCTTATTGATGGCTGAAAGCACGCTGGTCCTGCTTTTGGAAATTTCAAATATCAAATCCTTTTCAAAAGGAGATTTAATCAAATTCTGCAAAGTTTCATTCCCCCCAATATATCCCAGATTGCTGAGCGTGCGAAGAACAATAATCGCTTCCATATTCCGCAAATCCTCTTTGGTCTCGACTTTCTCTAGTGCAGATAGTCCATTCAAGAGATCTAAAAATAGCTCCTTGTTGGGCTCAATACCAGCAAGTAAACGCTTCAACAAGTTTGCAATATTTACAAAAACTGCAAAATGTTCTGGCTGTTTGGTTATCTGTTCGAGTAGATTTGTCTTTGATGCGTTCGTTACCCGCCAAAGATCCTTGCCTTGTATAAGATCGATTTTAATATATGCAAAATCTTGCAAAACAAAACGCAATTTCGAGGACATTTTTCGCACACCCGAAGCTGAAGCCTTTATCATCCCCAAATCACGGGTAAAAATAGAATAATATTTTTCCGCTTCCCTGAAATTTTTACTGCCCAATATTATTCCCTCTGTATGGTAAATGTGGTGCATGTTATTTTATATTTTTATTTTACCACATTAAAAACAAAAGGCATTCAGAAGTTTATAGGTGGCAGTAGTTAATAAAGTTAATAATCAATAAAGAACTATAATAGTACAATAATAGTATAATGGACGCTACCGCTATTATTGTACTATTATGGTGGTATCTATCTATATAAAAAGCTATAGATTAAAAGCTTTTTCCAGTAAATCTCTATTGGTAATATCACGAGCTAATATTAAATGCACATATTTACCTACCCTCCAATAATTTGCAATGAAATCTATTTCCTTTTGACATGGATATGGATATACCCAAACACTATCGTTGAACCTTATGCATCCTAATTCTTTCATTTTCTCCCTTAAGGAATCACGAGCAGCTTTTTTGTTCTCTGGAATATCAAAAACAATCACACGAAAATTCCTGTCCCAAATTCTAGGAATTTTAAAATTTAAATTTTCATAATTAAATCTTAAAAAGATTTCTCTTCCACCTTCTGTCAGAACAATTTTATGAGAATGACCACTCTTTTGAAAATTTATTAATTTCTGTTTCCTGAGTCGTAAAAAATAATAGGGTATATTTTTAGGTTTTTTATTTAGACCAAAAATTTCTTTTATTAAAGTTTTACCGATCTGGTAGCTCGTTCTCTCATTGGATAAAGCAACGACAATGCCGACACCAATACCTAGGGCACGAATTATTTTACCTGAATTAGATTCTTTATCTATTACCTTCATAAATTCATGATAACATATTGATAGCGGTAGCGTCTAATATACTATTATATTATAGGAAATTCAATTAAATATTTTCTTGTTTACCTAATTCAAGTTCTTTAAATTCAATTCCAACTTCGCCCAGCAACTTTTCTGGAACACTCCAAATAAACTTGGCCCAGTCATGAACGAAACCATCATGTACAGGAAATACTATCCTTGGATTAATATTTTTTGCATAATCAATAGCATCTTTTATTTTCATCCAGGGTCCTGTTACCGGAAGTGCCAACACATCAACATGGGCATCTGGATAAGAAAAAGCGTCCCCAGGGTAACAAAGTGAGTCAATCATGTATCCGGTATTTTGTACTTGTCCGTATGTCTGATAAATCTCTGCGTGCAGGTTGCCAAATCCAGCAATATTTACTCCATTTAAATCGTACTTTTGTCCTTCTTCGATTTTAGTGTATTTTATCCCTGCTTCATCAAGCAACTTCCCTACAGCAGTATTCGTAATTATGATCGCCTCCGGATTGTTTGCTAAAACTTTTTTCAGAGAGTCTATATGCAAATGGTCTTGATGTTCATGCGTAATTAGTATGGCAGAAATACTTTTTTCTTCATTCTGTGTCGCAGAAAAAGCCCCTGGATCAGTCATAACTCTTATTCCATATTTAGACTCTATTACAAAACAGCAGTGTCCTAGTTTTTTAATTTTCATTCTTCTATTTTATCATAAAATTTCGCAAGCTTAAGATTACACCTTTCGCAGATTCGTCATTTATGTCTTCTGGTTTTATTTTACATTTTGCAAAAATTTGTTTTTCTATTTTTCGCATAGAGCTTTCAAAAACTTCTCGAAAATTATTTCCACGCTCTCTATCCCTATGGGCGTAGCGAGTACGCAGATCAGTAAGTCTGTCTTCTAGCGAGACAATCCCAAATGGATTCACTCGATCATCGCCATATTCCGGTATCTTTTTTGCATAATCATCTTCTTCCGCCGTCTTGGAAACTCCCAGGAAACTAATAGATTTTATAAGCTCTATTGCTCTTGTAGAGACCTCAAGTTCTTCTGAGATTTTGATTGAAGCTTCGTATTCATTTCTTCCATATTTTTCTATAAATTCATTCTGCACATTCTGCCAATACTCTAAACCTTCTGGTTCTAAAGATTCAGGGAATTGACCTAACTTAAATTTGATTATATTCCCCATATCGTGAAGCAAGCATGCTGTAATAATTTCTTCTTTGTCGAGTGGCTCATTAAAGTTATCACAAATTAAACTCGCCACTGCCGCTACTTGAAGCATGTGTTCTTGCAAGTTAGGCATTATTTTATATTTTTTATATATATCTTCGATACTCAAGGCCATTTTATCCCCTGGGCTGAGCCCAAGCTTCTTTCGCCTATCTTGGAGTTCACGCATAAATTCACGATAATCTCCCTCGGCTTTAAGCGCTGGAGTAATCAAGGTAAAGAGTAGTACATTGTCATCTTCTTGCACACTATTTATCGTCACTTCCTTAACATTCAATTCTTCTTTGATCAACTCAATATACTCCTTACTTAGTTTATAATTTCTTATCTCTATCTGAGAAAGCGGTTGTCGAACAGGTATTTGCTCCGCTTGACGTCTTTCTAAGCCCTTAGATACCACCACCCTAACTATTCTCATATTCTCAAGAATACTAGAGTTGATTTTCTCTAACTTTGGCCACTCTGCCAAATGCACGCTCTCAACATCATCATTGCCTTTCAATTTGAGCCAAATATCTTCCGCCGTAAATGGGGCAAGCGGAGCCATAATTTTTGCAAGAGTTTTTAGGACAAAGTAAAGAGTTGCCCTCGCCCCGTAGCGAACTTGTTCTGCTTTGGGGTTTGCTACCTCGTCTTTTATCTTCTCCCGTGACCTACGTAAATACCAAGTGGAAAGATCTCCGATAAAATCTCGTGTCGCCCGCGTCGGCTCCAGTAATTTATAACCGTCTAGATTTTTCGTCGTGAGTTCTATTAATTCATTTAGTCTAGCAAGAATCCATTTGTCCAGGATATGATTCGATTTTATTTTGTCTCTACTTGCCCCGTACCGAGCTTGCTCTGGTGCGGGGTATAACTCATAAAACGCCAGTACATTGTAAAGCAATCCAAAAACTTGCTGGTGAAGGAGTTGCACTGTCTTTTCATCGAAATTCTTAGACTCGCCCGGCTGATTAACTGAATACATCCAAAGTCGTAATGTATCCACACCATATTTTTCTATCATCTCCCATGGGTCAACGACATTACCAATGGATTTGGACATCTTTTTACCATTTGCGTCGAGCAAGTGCCCAAGGCAAATCACATTTTTGTAAGCTCTGCCACGTTCCATAAGCACCCCAACGGCATGCAAAGTATAGAACCACCCACGAGTTTGATCGATCGCTTCGGAGATATAATCTGCTGGAAATCCAGCTCCGTCCACCCATTTTTTATTTTCAAATGGATAATGGTCTTGGGCAAAGGGCATTGCTCCAGAATCAAACCACACATCCATGACCTCGCGAGTTCTTGTCAAATCCCCTCTACAAACTTGTCCTGAGCCTGTCGAATGGGTGCAAACAAGCGAAATATCATCAATATACGGTCTGTGCAGGTCGAGTTCGTATTGAGCATTATGGGGAAGAGGAATAAATTCATGTTCAGAGTGAAGCGATGCCGTCCTGTTTCTTATTTTTGAATGAAAAATTTCGAGTGAATGTTCTTTGCCTGCTCCTTCAATGATAGCCGGTACCAGTTCAACAGACAAACCATGCGAAATTATAAGGATATTTTCACTTTTTTGCTTTTTATCGATTTCATAAAGAAAATCTCCGAAACGCTGTTTCCCATCTTGAAAACTCTCCCCTCCGGGAACTTTAGTATCAAACGTCCAAGCCTTGCCCTTCATAAAGTCCCAATAATCCCGCACCGGACGCTCAGAAAAATCGCCAAATTCTAATTCTCTAATTCTGTCGTCATAAATAATCTTGTCTTTTGGAAAATTAATCACGTCAGCCACCATCTCCGCTGTTTCTCTGGTGCGCAAAAATGGTGAAGAAAATATTTTTGTGATTTTTTTACTCTTTAAAGTTTGTGCTGTTTTTAAAACTTGCGCACGACCCCTATTTGTCAGATGATTAATCTTTTGATCTGAAGAATAAATATTCCTGGCATTATTTTCTGCTTCTCCGTGCCGCATTACAAAATATTTATTATTAGACTTTTTTGTCTGATTTTTAAGATCCTTTAAACTGCCGATGATGTGCTTTTCATTGCACTTCTTGCAAATCCATACCGGCAATGGCGTCCCCCAGTAACGCTCACGGGAGACTGCCCAATCTTTGATATCTTTCAGCCACTCGCCGAAGCGTCCGTCCCTTGTATGCGCTGGCTCCCAGTTTATTTTTTTGTTTTCGCTGATTAATTCTTTCTTGATTTTTGAGTCAGACATCTTGATATACCAAGAATCTCGCGCGTAATAAATGAGCGCTGTATGGCAACGCCAGCAATGCGGATATGAGTGCTGATAATTTTCTTTATTAAAAAATAAATTTTTCTCTGTCAGGTATTTAATAATATCCACATCCAAAGTCGGCTTACCCTCTTCATTTTTCTCTTTTACGAACCTGTCTTCCAGGAAACCTGTACCTTTTATAAATTTCCCTTCAAGATTAACCAAATGATGTTTCGGCAAACCAACCTTTGTTCCCAACACGAAATCGTCCTGACCGTACATCACAGCTGTATGCACTATGCCTGTGCCATCTTCAGTATTTACAAAGTCCGCGGGGTAAACTTTGTATGCATTTTTTAATTTGGGTTTCTCACTTTCAGAAATATTATCAGCAAGAAATGGAAAAAGTGGCTCGTATTCTAGACCGATTAAATCTTTGCTTTTTAATTTAACGAGAATTTCATGCCCATCCGGAAGTATCGAAATTCGTTTTTGGGCTAAAATATAAATTTCATTTCTTACTTTTGCTTTTACATATTCAATATTTTCCCCTACAGCAAGAGCCACGTTCCCAGGTAACGTCCACGGAGTTGTCGTCCATGCAAGCATGTATGTATTTTCTTGATTTTTAACTTTAAACTTCACGTAAACCGACAAATCTTTCACATCTTCATAACCCTGCGCAAGCTCGTGGGAGGAAAGCGCTGTGCCGCACCTCGGACACCAGGGCACAACTTTGTAATCTTTATAGAGCAGTTTCTGATCATTTACCTTTTTCACTATACTCCAAAGAGATTCGATATAATCGTTTTCATATGTGATATAAGGATTTTCTTGGTCTAACCAGAAGCCGATCCTTTTAGTAAATTTATTCCAAACATCCAGATATTCCCAGACACTTTCTTTGCACTGTTGATTAAACTTGGCGATGCCGTATTCCTCAATCGCTTTTTTAGAGTTTAGTCCTAATTTTTTTTCCACCTGGAGCTCCACCGGCAATCCATGAGTGTCCCATCCACCCTTCCTGCGAACATTAAACCCTTGCATGGTTTTATATCTTGGAATTGCATCCTTGAAAGCTCGGGCTTCTAGGTGATGTATCCCCGGCTTGCCATTTGCTGTCGGCGGGCCTTCGTAAAAAATAAATTCGCCTTTCAGTGATTTCTTCTCAAGTGTTTTGTTAAAGATATTTTTTCCTTTCCAGAACTCTAAAACTCGTTCTTCACGAAACGCTGCGTCAGATTTTCGATTCTTTTCGTTTTCGGCCATTATTATCTGATTCTAACATAAAAAATAAAAGGTGGAAAATTACCATAAAATGGTTTAATATAAGAATATATGGATCCAAAAATGGAACTAGGACCAGGCGGGGTAGAAAAAAAAGAGCGAATTATGCAAGCCGCGATACGAGTTTCGAATGGAAAAGTTTTTATAGGCAAGGGACACAAAATTATACTTGAAGAAATTTATGAAGAAGACCCTGGACTAGTCGATTATAGAGAAGAAGGATTTGTAACCAACAAAAGACCGTTTATAACAAGACAAGAGGCCGCAGAGGTTGCTTTTAACGCAGGACAAACGAAAACAAGAAAACGTAAACTCATGAGCCAAGACTTGCGCCTGGAATAAGACCGTATCTTCTCCGGAGCCTTCTTAATGTCTTTGTCGTTAGGTCTTGCCTAACGACATTTAGGTTACATTTTCTCCGGCGCTTCAATGCCCAAGAGATGCAAACCCTTTTTCATTACGAAAGTAAAAGCAAAAGTCAAAGCCACTTTGTAGGGTGAAGTTTTATCTTCTTTATCTACAATGACGGTATTGCCATAAAAACTGTTGAAGGCACGGGCAAGCTCTATGAGGTAATTCGCAATATAGTGCGGTTCGTATTCTGCGGCAGACCTAGAAACAATTTCCGGAAATCTATATAATAATTTCTCTACTTCAAAAACTACGTTGTTGCCAGCTTGCAAATGCGGATCTGGTAAAATATTTTCGCCTCTGGCTTTCTCTATTACCGAATTCGCTCTGGCATAAGAATATTGCAGATAAGGCCCGGAATCTCCTTCGAAGGAAATTGATTTTTCGAAATCAAACGCGATGTCTCCGCCCGTAGATTGTTTTAATATTGAATATTTAATAGCAGAGACTCCGACTTGTTCGGATATTTTTTTCTTTTTCTCTTCGTCCCATTCTCGATCTTTCACCTTTTCTGAAACCAGGGCGATGGTGTCGCGTAGAAGTGACTCACCTGTAACAACATTTCCTTTTCTGGAAGACATTTTACCGCTTGCAAGGCCCTCGGCCGTAGCCCCACGGGCGAGGCGCATCATGCCGTGGGTAATATGCCTCATTTTATCTGTATATTCTAGGTGAATGAGAGATAGAGCTTTAGCAACCACCCTCATATAGTCCGCTTGTTCATTAGCGGTAATAACGAGAGACAAATTCATGTTCGGATTCATTCTAAATTTCTTTTCAGCAAGCCCAAGCTCCTTTGTCTCATAAGTCGGCAAGCCTGTGGAAGTTATGAATACTCGAGTGTGAAGTTTGGGATCATGCTCTTCCCCCTTAAAGATAATAGCCCCATCGGACTCCTTGAAAACTTTCCCGACGTTATCTCGAACAATATTTTCGCCAATCTGCGCCACCTCACTCTCCAGAAAATAAAAATCGAACTTGGTGCCAAGTATTCTATATAAGTCTTCAAACGCTTCCATCGTTACCTTGAAGCCCCATTCGTATATTTTATTTATTTTTGCATCAGTCCTGTCATAAATCTTTTTATTTATTTCATCTATTTCTACCTTTACGGGAGATTCCTTCTCTTCGTCGCCTAGACGGATGGGTCCATATTCTCCAGCACCCAATGAGTAACATTCTCCTATGTAGTTTGCTTTCTCGGCAGTAGAAAGATCTGGATTGGGCAATCCTCGTTTTTGTAAGCCCCAGATAGCCTTTGCCACATGCAGCCCTATGTCGCCTTGATAATTTGCCCTAGAGACATCTGCGCCAGAAGACTCTAGAATCCTCGCAATTGATTCGCCTATCGCATTGGTCATCAAATGCCCTATGTGAAAAGGCTTAAAAGGGTTCGGATCAGTATACTCAACCATTATTTTCTTGTTTTGTAGAGTTCTATTCCTGGCAAAGTCCTCATTGTTCAAAATTTCCTCAATGCTTCCATGGAAAAACTTTGGTGATAGGAAAAAGTTTATAAACCCTGCTCCGGCGACTTGAATTTCCTGTATCTCAGGAAATTCACCCTGAGCTTGTCGAAGGGTTCCAACTATTTTTTCCGCTAGTTCTTTTGGGTTCTGTTTAAAATTTTTCGCACACACCATAGCGACATTTGTCGAATAATCCCCATTTATTAAATCCTCCGGGTGTTCTACGACAAAATCTATTTCTTCAATTCCAAGATTTTTCAGAGCACCCTCTATTAATTTTTTTATTTTTTCCTGCATGTTATTTATGCCCTGTACTTCCTTCACGTCCCGCCCCGCGGATAGTTTCGGTGAGTTCTTCTACCTCTAGAATATTACAATGCTCAAATTTTTGAATCACCATTTGAGCTATCTTGTGATCTTTGGTCATCAATACCTCCTTGTTGGAAACATTCAAGAGGTTCATTATGATTTCTCCCCTATAACTGGAATCTATCACTCCGCCCATGACTTTAAGCCCTAAGTTAAAAGAGATGCTGGATTTGTCCCAGATTAGGCCGACACAGCCTTCTGGAATTTCAATTGCCAGACCGGTGTGAACTCTTTCTTGCTTTCCTGGAGGAAAAATAACATCTTCCACGCAATAAAAATCGAGCCCCGCATCCCCCGGATGCCCATGCGTGGGCAATTTGGCATCTTCTCTTAATTTTTTAATTTTTATTTTCATGTAAGATTTTATAAATTTCTTTTATATCATAAAACGAACCTGTTGGAAAACTTTGGGTAAAATCTTCTGGATTTTTATTAACCCATTCAGTTAAATCTTTTATACTAATCCATTTAATTTCTGCCACTTCGTCTGTTTGTAATAAAAATTTTCTTTCTTTGGAATTTATAGTTATGTAATAAACACTACAAAAACGACGAGCGTTCTGGGTTTCGTAAAAATATTTTTTAAAAAATATCGGCTTTATATCTTTTAATCCTAGCTCTTCTTCGCCTTCTTTTGTAATTGTAGAGTCGTAACTTTCTCCCTCATCAACAGTACCTGCCACAGAAGGACCCCATTTGTCAGGGTCTATTGTTTTATTTGATTGTCTTTTTGCGATTAAAACTTCTCCTTTTTCATTGAAAACAATAAGAGAAACAATACGGCGAATATCTTCACGAGTGGTTCTCTCTCTTTCTTTATAGACCATCACTTCATCTTGCTCATTTACAATTGGAATTCTCATTTTATTATTTTCATTATATATCTTTCCCCCGCCAAAAACCAACTTAGCATTAGTACGCGACCGCTTTTTAATGCTATAATGAATAAATGGGATACAATCATCCAAGAGTGGGAAATCTAAAAAGGAAAATCCTTTTGCTTTTACTCGCCGGATTAGCACTTGGTTTGACTAGATCACCTAAAAAACATTGGTGGATCCTAAAACAGATACCAAAAGAATGGAATAAGCTAAATCGTCAGACGTTAGAAAGAGCAATAAATTCCTTATACATTTCTCACTTGGTTCACGAGAAACAGCATAGTGATGGCACAACCACTCTTGTCTTGAGTGAAAATGGAAAACAGAGAGCATTACGATTTAATATTGATAAAATGAAAATTGAAAAACCCACGCAGTGGGATAAAAAATGGCGTATAGTCATGTTTGATATTCCTGAAAAACTAAAGGGGTTGCGTGATTCCTTGCGCTTGCATTTTCGAGAAATAGGCCTGACTGAACTTCAAAAATCAGTATTCGTGTATCCCTACCCTTGTAGTAATGAAATTGAATTTATCTTGGAACTTTACAATGCAAGAAAATATGTGCGTTTTGTTTTAGCTGAAAAAGTAGATAATCAACTGCATTTGATGAAAAAGTTTGGCCTACACTAACTTTAGTAATAGCACGCGACCGCTTGTTATTGCTAAGTTTGATTTTTACTTTTTTATAATTCTTTTAACTTTTTTATAAATTTCTTTATGGATATTTTCACGGGTATCCAATGCTCCGCCCTTGTCGCATTCTATTTTTATCCAATTTTTTTGTGTCTTGGCAAGCCAGAGAGCGCTTTTTATAGAATTTTTCAAAAAGTTTTTATCCTTCTCATGTACATCCTTTTTACTACCCAGATACGCTCGAGCACCTTTGTAATTGCGATCCTTTATTAATTTTAAAACCATTTCAATAGACAAAGAAAGGTAGACAGTCAAATTTGGTTTTGGAATTTTAAAAACTTTATACTCCATTTGAGCGAGCCATTTAATGAAGGCTACACGCTTCTTTACACTCATTATTTTGCCACCCTGGTGTATTTGGTTCGAAGAAATATAACGGTCTGTAATCACGATATACCCTTCTTTTATCCACCTTTCTATTTTTTCTTTTGACTCCCATCTATCAGCCGCATAGACGATGGAAGCAATCTTGGGATGAATATTCACCCAATTGTAATATTGCTCAGAAAGACAGTGGGCTATGAATTTACCAAAAAAGTTGTCTTCATAGCGTGGAAAATGAATAAATTTGACCCTTCTGCCGTCTCGACGAAAATGCTTTAAAAGCAGACTGGCTTGTGTGGTCTTGCCGCTCCCGTCAGTACCATCTATCACTATTAACCTACCTTTTCTAGACATGTGATAAATATATCACAAAATGCACTTCTCAAAAACTTCTTTGAAATACTGATCAACTCCTTCTTGATTTTTTATTTCATCAGCCGTGAGCCATACAAAGGAACTGTGCTCTTCGTCCAATATGGGCTCGCCTTCAGCCTGTCCAAGATAAGTCAGCCGCACCACGTGCTTGTCGGGCCTTAAAATGTCCTGTGCGGCAATCAATTTCGGCTCCTCGGCTAAATTTAATTGAGTTTCCTCAAAAACTTCCCGCTTTAGATTCTCAAGCAGAGGAGTTCCGATATTTATTCTACCACCGACGATATCCCACGAATCGTTCTTTTTAATTTCGGGGTATTTCTTAAAATTTCTTTCTAGAAGCAAAAACTTGCCTTCCTTGTTTTGTAAAATTATTTTTACTCCGACTTGTAGTTCCATGTTATTTTTAATTCCACTTTAGTTCAGTAAAATAGTTAAAGTTGTTTTATGGATTGTATTTCAAGAGAATTTACAACTAAATCATCATCAATATCTACTAGATATCTCAAGGCTTTGGCTGTTTTTTCGACAGGCATAGCTTTACTAAAATTAGTTCTAGGATTCCCTGATTTATTAAAAAGATTGGTGTGAATAAATCCCGGGTAAAATCCAACAACACTAATGTTGAAAGGCGCTAGCTCCAGTTGAAGACATTTTGTAAAACCAGTTACTGCCCATTTTGAAGCATTATAAACGGAACGCTCTGGTTTCGCATTAAGACCGGCTCTTGAGCTGACATTAATAATTCTCCCATATTTTTGTTTTTTCAATTGTGGCACGACGGCATTCGCTATTAACATGGTTCCAAGAGTATTCACTAGCACAGTATTTCGAATATCTTCTGGTTTATTCTCTTCGATCGGACCTTGGATCCAAACTCCTGCGCAATTTATTAAACAATCAACCTTTTTATATTTTTTAATAATCTGAGAAAATGCATTTTTTACCTGCAGGGCATCAGTAACATCACAAATAATTCCATCGCATTTCAGTTCTTTAACAGTTTTCTGAACTTCTTTTACATTTTTACCTAAAATTACAATCTTATTTTTATCAGCTAAAATTTTGGCTACAGCTTTCCCCAGCCCGCTATTTCCTCCTGTTATTATAATTACTCTTTTGCCTTTTTTCATCCCGGTACTAAAATTTTAATTAATAATTTTTATTTTTATAACCCGTAATCAAAATTTAGTACGGGACAAGTATTTTCTACACAAACTTTTTTGGTATCGGAAACTTTTTGGCTAAAGCTTTGATTTCTTTATGCACAGAATCTTTTACTTTCTTATTGTCTTTATTCTTGAGCGTCAAAATCATCAACTCGGCAACTCTTTTGCACTCTTTCTCCCTGAATCCTCGCGTGGTTATTGCCGGAGTGCCGAATCTGATGCCAGACGGATCCATGGGTTTTCTGGGGTCATCTGCAATCATATTCATATTAAGCGTTATACCCACTTCATCGAGTACGGTTTGTCCTTCTTTGCCGGTCACTCCAAGAGAACCAAAAATATCTGCAAGCACGCAATGATTATCTGTACCGCCGCCGATTAATCTAATTTTATTATTCAAAAATACTTTCGCCATACTACGGGAATTTTTGATAATTTGTTCAGCGTATTTTTTAAATGCTGGGGTTAAAGCTTCGCCGAAACATATCGCCTTGGCGGCAATAGTGTTCATTATTGGTCCTCCTTGAAATCCGGGGAAAACGGATTTATCAATTTTTTTGGCAATTTCTTCACTGTCGCGAGTAAGTATCAACCCTCCACGCGGACCACGAAGTGTTTTGTGCGTGGTTGTGAGTATGACATCAAAACCATAGTCGAAAGGATTTTTCACGGCTTTCCCCGCAATAAGTCCCGCTATATGCGCCATGTCGGCAATGGCTAGAGCACCAACTTTTTTTGCGATTTCTGAAAATTTTGCATAATCAAGCTCGCGGGTATAGGCAGAAAAACCAGCCATAATTATTTTTGGCTTTTCTGCCATTGCAACTCGTAGCATTTCATCATAGTCAATCTCGCCTGTTTCTATATTTTTCATCTTATAGCGTATAAACCTAAAAATTTTGCTTATATAAGTAACGGGATGCCCGTGTGTAAGATGCCCTCCATGAGAAAGATCCATACCCATAATAGTATCCCCGGGTTCCATCAGGGCAAAATAAGTGGCAACATTTGCGGGAGCGCCGGCATGGGGTTGAACATTGGCAAATTTACATTTAAAAAGTTTGCAAGCGCGCTCTATTGCCAGCCGTTCTACTTGATCCGTAAATTCCTGCCCGCCATAATATCTGCGTCCAGGATACCCTTCAGAATATTTATTGGTAAAAACAGAGCCATTCGCTTTCAAAACATCTTCCGAGACATAATTCTCCGAAGGAATCAGCTCCAGACCCTCTCTCTGCCTCTTTTCTTCCCCTTTTATCAATTTTTCTACTAGTTTATCTCGCATGAAAATACTATATCACACAACAGACCTCTCCCCAACCCCTCTCCTTGGCAAGGAGAGGGGCGAAGAGGTGAGGTTATTTTTGAAAATTAAAAATCTCTTTTTCCCCATCAGATTTCATAATTATAGTACCCAGTAAGTCGGTGCGAAAAATCTTTGCGCCAAATTGAGTCAGAGTATAGAGCGTTTCTTGATGCGGATGACCGTATTTATTGTCTTTGCCGTCGGAAATTAGAGCATATTCTGGAGAAACAGCTTTTACAAAAGCTGAAGACGAAGAAGTGCGTGAACCATGATGTGGAACTTTCAAAATGGTGCTGTCAAGCTCTGCCGCGGAATTATTTTCTAAAATTATTTTTTCTGTTCTGGCTGTGCTGTCGCCAGTAAGCATGATAGACGTTTGTCCATACGTTAGCTTCGCAACTATCGAGCCGTCATTGGTAGACCAATCGAAAACATCCCTGTCGGGAAATAAAATATCAATTACTGCCCCACCACCAATATCTAGCCTCGTTCCTTTCTTGGCTAAAATATTCGGAATATTTCTTTCTTTAATTTCCTGCTCCAGATTTTGATAAGTTTTTGAATCGCTTATTGTGCCGGGTTCAAAAACCATATTCACTTTATAAGTTTTTAAAATATCGGCAAATCCGCCGATGTGGTCTTGATCTGGATTAGTTATGAAAATAGCATCAAGACTACGATCAAACGGCGACATCACACTCGACAAAGTGCCTAGTATCTTCCTCGGCGGTCCAGCATCGAATAATATCTGTGTTCCAGTTGGAGATTCTATAAAAAGCGCATCGCCTTGCCCGACGTCCAGCATAGCGAAAGTAAGACCATTGTGAGAGCTTTTAAAATCTTGATAGAAAAGAAAACTGGTAGCCACTAAAAGCAAAATGGTGAAAATCAACAAACTGTATTTCTTGCGCTCTGTAAACATGCTACAATACTATCATATAAATTAGTGAAGCCGTTGTTACTTTTTCGAATGGTCTGGGGATTTTTTCCGAGGACCTGAGAAAAAGTAACAACGGCGAAATGATGATAAAAAAATTTGAAGAAAAAAAATTTAATATTGGCCCCCTTAAGGGTATCTCAGTAAAAAACATCGAAGAGCATCTAAAGCTCTATGCTGGTTATGTAAAACACGCCAATCTAATTACCGAGAAAATCGGAGGACTGATGGCTGATCCGGAGAAAAACGCTTATGTCATAGGTGAGTTGGGAAGGAGATTTGGTTTTGAATTTAACGGAATAAGGAACCATGAATATTATTTCAAATCACTGGAGGGAGGAGCAAAAATCCTCCCAGAAGACTCCAAGCTGAAAACAGCGATAGAAAAGCAGGCAACGTCTTTCGATTCATGGCTGGCGGGGTTTAAACTTTTGGCCATGACACGCGGAGTGGGCTGGGCAGTACTTGGATGGGACAAGAAGACAGAACAGTTTTTACACATTTGGATAGATGAACAACACTTGGGTCAATTAAATGGCATGGAGTGGATCCTAGGCATTGATATGTGGGAACATGCATACGTGTATGACTACCCAACTTCGGAAAAGAAAAAATATGTGGAAGCATTTTTTGAAAATCTAAACTGGGAAGTAATCGAGGAGAATTTTAAGAATACTCAATAAAGAAATTTTTAATACTCCTACCGAAAAGTCTATAAACAAAATAGCCGTAAATTAAAAGTGTCAGAATAAGTGGAAAATTAGGAAAAGAGAAAGAAGAAAATGGGATATGTGAAAAGAAATTAATCACGCTAAGTTCATAGTGGAGAAAAATGTAAGACAAAAACCCCAACGGCACGGCAAATCCGTACCAAAACAACCCCGCGAAGCTAGTTAGAAATCCAAGCAACATGGTAAATGGTATAAAAGGCAAAATTAAAATGTTGGCAGGCAGAGCGACGAGAGAAAGATTGCCCATTTTGTAGAGAATAAAAGGCAAGACGAAAACATAAACAGCAGAAGTAACTGAAACTATATCCCGTAGTTTAAAACTGTCTGTTATCCACATAAAATATTTCTCAACCCGAGGCGCAAAGAAAATCACCGCAACGGTGGCAATAAAAGAAAGCTGAAAAGACACGTCGAAAACAAGAATAAATGGATTTATGAGAATCATAATTACGCCCGCAAGGATGAGAGCCCGCGCGACATCATAGTTGCGTCCAGTCGCGCGGGCGATGAGGGCGAGTATGGCCATGGCCCCTGCCCGCACAGCGGTGGAACTTCCTCCAGTCATTAATACAAAAAGTAAAATAGCCAGGATTCCTACTCCAATGCCTAAATGTTGTGGCAAAAACATAAACAATTTCATAAGCCATTCAGCAACAATCGTAACATTGTACCCAGAGAGCGCCACTATGTGTATTGTGCCGGTATTAATAAAACTAGTTCTCAGTTCTTGGCTAAAGGCAGATTTTTCCCCCAATATAAGCCCACCCATCAGTAAACTCTCCGGGGGAGTTATAGCGGAATTCATTTTCTCTAAAAATTTTTCTTTGAGTGAAAATAGTGCATTTTTAACAAAATTGCCGTTGCCATGGGAAAGAACCTCGATGGTCGCATAATTCATCACGTAGAAAATTCCGTCTTTGCGTAGATAATTTATATAATCGAATTCTTTGCCCTGGTCGGTGATAAAATTCTCTGGCTTTTCCAATTTGCCAAAGACATCTACCTCATCGCCATATTTAAAATCTTGACCGAAATTTACAGTAGCTAGAATTTTCGTGGCGAAGAAAGGTCTTGCCTTGGAATTTTTAAAGGCAAGACCTTGAGAGGCTAAAAGTATAGTCAACTTCTGGTTATTTTCTCTGACATCTGGTGCATCAATAATTTCTCCAAAGAAAGAAACTCTCTGTCCCACCTGTGACTCGAATATATGCGGCGCTGGCTTATCTGCAAGATGAAATCTTAAAATTCCTAGTGAAAAAGAAAGTACACAAACTCCGGCAACAATTCCCCAGTTTTCTTTTGTAATAAATTTAAAAAATAAAATGATCAAAAAAGCCAAAACCCCCACCAAAATAGCCAGGTAAAAATTCACAAACAAAAAAGAGCGCAAAAGCACTCCAAACACAAAACCAAAACAAATTGAATAAAAAATTCTATCTTGCATCTTTTAATTTCACTGGTTCCCCTTCCGCAAAACTCGTAGCTATCAAGTCTGCTCTGTCATTCCATTTGTCTTCATTGTGCCCCTTAACATAGATCCACTTTGGCTTTAATTCTTCGTTCAATTCATGCAACTCTTCCCAGAGTTCGCGATTCAAAACTGGACGCCTATTGGCATTCCTCCAATTATTCTTCTGCCAACTAAAAATCCACTCCGTAATTCCCAGAATTACATATTTAGAATCCGAGATAATTTCTATGTGTCTGATATTGGAGAATTTATTTTTTATATGTTTCAGCGCTTCTATCGGCGCAGTCAATTCCATCTGGTTGTTGGTCGCGTGTTCTACACCGCCGCCTATCTCAATCACTTTGTCATTTACAAGAAAAACCGCCCCCCAGCCAGCTTTCCCAGGATTCCCCTTCGCCGCCCCATCTGTATAAATTGTTACTTTATCCTGTTTAATCATCCTAATATATATCTTCCACTCTCAATCTTAGCTCTTCCCGGCCTCTAAATCTAGACAGGTCAAAAGTGGCGAGCAAGTTCACCCGGACTCCTTCAGAAATAGGAATTTTGAAAGATTCGTGCGAAGAAAAAAAGGAAATCGCTTTGGCTTTACTTGAAGTGTCAGAAAAAATAATCTCTAAATGCTCTCCAGAACCATTCTTGCCGAATTTTTTAATTTTTTCTATTTTTACGCCCTCGAAAAGAAAAGAGGGTTTCGGATTACCAAATCCAAAAGGCGCCATCTTCTCTATCTCACGCCAGTTTTTCATATTTACCCCACTAAGAGATAATTTCAAATCAAACCCCTCCTGCCTCCCCTTATCAGGGGAGGTTTCTGTTTCTGTTTTTCCCCCTGATAAGGGGGAATTAAAGGGGGTTGTATTTATTTTCTTAAAAGAAAGAGAAAGCGCCTCTTCTAAAAAATGGATTTTATCAGTGTGCACCGTGAATCCCCCCGCTAGCTCATGCCCGCCGAAGTCTATGAAAGATTCACGAGTCGCCGTCATGAGCTCCACCACCGACACAGACCCATCAGAGCGGCATGACCCTTTAATGCAGTCATTCTCGTCTTTCCCCCAGACGAAAACAGGCTTTTTGTATTCATCTGATAGTTTCCCCGCAACCAGTCCTAAGACGCCGATACGCCAGGTGGGACTGCCCATCACCATCACTTCTCGTTCTTCTCTTTTTTCAAACTTTTTATTTACTTCACGCATGATTCCAGTAACAATAGTCTTCCTTTCGTCATTAATTTTAGACAAGTGTTCAGTCAGTACGTTCGCTTCTCCCTCATCTTCTGTCGCAAGGAGCTCAAACGCACGCATCGGATCGTCCATCCGGGAGGCAGCATTTAATCGCGGAGTGACCATAAAACCCACGTCATCTTCTGTTAAATATTTTTGATCAATGTTCATCTTTGCTAAAAGCTTCTGTAGTCCAGACCTAGGAGATTTTCTTAAAACTTTCATTCCAAAATATGCCATAGCTCTGTTCTCGCCTAAGAGCGGGACCATGTCGGAGAGCGTTGCAAGCCCCGCCATATCTAGCATCCATTTCTCTGTACCTTCTTTGATTTTGAAATATTCTCCGTACTTTTTTATAAATCCTTGCGCAAATTTAAAAACAACCCCTGCGCCACAAAGCATCTTCTCGGGATAACTGTCTATTTTTGGATTTAAAATTGCACAGGCCCGAGGTAAATCAAAGGAACCCTGCCCCGCCGAGGCTGGTCGGGGTAAATGGTGATCTGTAATTATCACATCAATGCCGTCTACTTCTGCTTGCGCCACTTCTGCTACAGCGGTGATACCGAGGTCTACAGTTATTAAAAGTTTTACATTATTTTCTGCAAATTGTTGTATGCTATCGATATTAAGACCGTATCCCTCGCTATTTCTGTTTGGTATATAGATTTCGTAATTTTTATAATTTACTTCCTTCAATAAATCGACCAAAATCACTGCTCCGGGTATCCCATCGCAGTCATAATCCGCATAGATAACTATTTTTTCACCCGCGTCAATCGCCTCATAAAGCCGCACGCAAGCCCTCTCCATATCTTTCATTAGAAATGGGTCATGTAGATCTCGCGCATAATTTGGGTTTAAAAAAATATCTGCTTGTCCTTCGTCAGCAACTCCTCTCCCCAATAGCAAGTTTCGCAGCAACTCTCCGTACTTTTGCATAAGTTGAATTTTAGCATATAATGGAGAAAGTTTCGCAAAATAAAGTTTTTGAATGGTCTGGCTGGGGGAGGGACCCAGGAATCCGAGGACCTGAAAAAACTTTGATTTTGGGAAACTTTCTATGAAAGATTGCATTTTTTGTAAAATAGCAAAGGGGGAAGCTTCGTGCCATAAAATATGGGAAGATAAGGAACATTTGGCCTTTTTGTCTATATTTCCAAATACAGAGGGCTTTAGTGTAGTGATAACTAAACGGCATTATCCTAGCTATGCTTTTAATTTACCCGATAATATTTTAAGGAAATTAGTAGTTGCCTCTAAAAAGGTAGCGAAACTCTTGGATAAAGGACTTGCAGATGTAGGAAGGACTGGAATGATTTTCGAGGGTTTCGGTGTGGACCATGTCCATGCGAAACTTTTCCCCATGCATGGCACTAAAAACAAAAACTGGAAGCCCAGAAATTCTGCTATTAAAAAATATTTCAAAAAATACGAGGGCTATATTTCATCTCATGATTATAAAAGAGAAAGTGATGAAAAACTAAAAAAGGCGGCAAGGAAAATTAATCCTTCTATTCCATAAGCATTTTTAGCACTGGTAGAACTTTGCCGGCTAGAAATTCTGAAGTTGCTCCGCCAGCAAGGCTGATGTGCGTAAAATCACCCAAATTTCCATATGTACGAACAAGATCAATAGTGTCTCCTCCCGCAACGATCGTCCCACCTCCAACATCTCTCTTGAGTTTTTTCATAGCATCGAGGATAGCTAAAGACCCAGCTCGGAATTTCTCATCCTCGAATTTCCCCATCGGGCCATTAAGAAAAACTGTTTTAGACCGGCTGATAACATCTCTAAAAATTTTTTGAGTATTAGGCCCAACGTCAAATGCCATCCACCCAATCGGAACCTCTTCTGTGGTGATAACCCTGGTGGAAGTACCGTCAGAAATAAGAAGATCGTTTGGGATAATAATTTTTTTACCCAAGGAATCTGCTTTTTTTAATATTTCTTTCGCATCTTCTACCCAATCCTTTTTTTCTCGCTTTACTTTGTCCACAAAAACATCTTCAATAAAAGAACTGCCGAGAACTCTGCCTTGCGCTTTTAAAAAAACATTCGCCACGGCACCTCCTACTAATATCGTATCAGCTATTTCTAATAAATTTAAAACCGCATCTACTTTGTCAGAAATTTTCACCCCTCCAATAATGACAGTAAAGGGATGTTGGGGATTCTCTAATAGATTAGATAGCATCTTGACCTCGCTCTCAAAATATCGCCCAGAAACCGCGGGCAGGTGTCTCAAGATACCAGTGGTAGAAGCATGTATTCTGTGCGCTTGAGGGAAACCATCGAAAACAATCAGATCTTTACCCTGGCAGAGCTTTTCCGCAAAAGAATCGTCATCAATCATTTCTTCTTTATGGAACCTTACATTTTCAAGCATCAAAATATCGCCGGAATGCATGCTGGAAATCTTTTCATCAACCTCTCCGCCCACGCAATCATCGGCCTTCAGAACTGGATGATTCAAAAGCTCGCTTAACCTTCTCGCATGAGGTGTTGTGCGAAGATTCTCCACCACGACCCCGTCAGGACGCCCTACATAAGTTAGAATAATGATTTTACAACTTTCTTTTATAAGATATTCCAGGGTCGGGATAGTTGCTTTTATACGCATATCATCAACGACCTCTAGGGCACCCCCTACTTCCCCGCCCGAACGGCTGTCCGGTCGGGCGGGTTTGACATCAATATCATACGGAGCGCGATAGAGAATGGTCTTGTCTTTTAAATTGATGCTCTCTAAGGTTTTAAGTTTCATGCTATTTTATTCCCTCAGCAATTTTTACAATCTCGGAAAACTTTTTAGGGTCTAGGGAAGCCTTGCCAGGAAGTAGTCCGTCTACTCCGCCGTTTTGCAAGAATTCTTCGGCATCACGCTCATTAGCCGAACCGCCATAAATGACACGAGTTTTAGAAGCTATGTCCGGTGAGCTGATGTCAGAGAGAGTTTTACGAATAAAAACTGCCATTTCTCTGGAATCATTCGCCGTAGCATCGCGCCGATTTAGAGTACTGGATAATGACCAGACGGGTTCATAGGCGATGGTAATTTTCGAAATTGAATCTTTGGGAATACCCTTCAAGCATTCATGGATTTGAGTTTTCACAATTCTGAAGTATTCATGATTTAAGTCTCGTTCTTTTTCTCCGATGCATACTATCGGCACCAGCCCTGAGGCAAGCGCGGATTTTATTTTTTTATTTATTTCAATACTACTCTCGCCCATTGCCCGTCTTTCCGAATGCCCAAGTATTACGTATCTAACACCAATATTGTAAAGCATTTCGGGAGAAATCTCCCCGGTAAAAGGTCCCACATCACCCCAAAAGGCATCTTGCGCGCCCAGGGCCACTTTTCTAGAAATCTTTTTTAATTTCTCCAGATATATAAATGGCGCGCAAATTACAATATCGGTGTTTTTTATTCTTTTTACCAATTTCGCGATAGAGGCAAACCACTTCTCCGCTTCTTTCCCTGTCAGCGGATTCATTTTCCAATTCCCTATAATTATTTTTTTCGTCATTTTTTTTCTTGCAATATTTATTTCACTTCTTTCCAGCTCTTGATATCCCATCCACCAGAAGGTCCAGAGGTAAAAGAGGCACTGGCCAAACCAGATGTATAATTAACCTCTGCGCTATTGTCTATAATAATTTTATATCCTACTACTTCGTTTAATTCAACATTGTTATTGAGATGCACTGTGCCATTTTGAGCGCTAACAAGTATTGCGCCAACATTGTTTAAAATTTCAAGAGCATTTAGGCCAGAACATCCAGTGGGGCAAACGCTGGTGGTTACCAGTAAAACGTAAGACCCCGAACTGCCAGAACCGAAAAATTCAACATTATTGGATAAGGTTACCCGTCCATCGGTAATAATAATTCCACCCGTGGGACCGTAAGAACTATCGAGGGTGACCTGGGCACCATTATTGGTAGTAATATTGCCGACTACATAAATAGTGCCGGTTATTGTCACATCTTCATTGATGGCTAAGTTTCCTGTAATTTTTTTAGGACCCAAAACGGTTGGTGATGAAATAGTCACATCGCCGACAGTAGTTTCCCCAAGTTCAGCGTCACTTTTCCATTCATCCATCATCGCTTGTGTAATAGGCATTGCAACCGAAGCAGGATCTGCCTGTGAAGTATCGCAAGCTTTATTATTGCCCGACCCTGTTTGACAAAAAAGATTACCAGCAATGACAGAATCTCTGACAGTGTGAGCTATGGCATCTCCTACGCCACCCTGTCCAACATCGATATTATCAATAAGGCCAGAAACTCCCACAGAAACAGCCGAACCTGTAACTGTGGCGCCATTCGCTCCGACAATAGTGCCGTTAGAAAAAACATTTCCATTAACTATTGCATTACCGATTGTAAACCCTCCCATGCCAGCTTGAATTCCGTAGTTAAAGGAAACTCCGTCGCCCGCATTTAATACAAGTTTATTTGTTCTTTGGCGGGAATTAACATCGCCCAGCGAAGAAACAGTTTTTTCATTATAGCCCGAATCAGTAATAGTCGTAGTTACAGTATTGCCATTTAATGTCAAAGAAGTTGAAGAATCTATTGGTTTTGCATTTTTCAATCTGAAATACGCATCCTCGATACCTGATTCAGAAAAAATCAAGCTCTGTTTGGAACGAATCGAATCATTGGATATTTTAAATCCTCTGACTGAGGGAGTTACAAGTCCAAAAATAATTGCCAGGGAAATAAAAAGAAAAAAGACAATAGATGTGAGCATTGCCGCGCCAGTTTGATTATTAATTTTTCTTTTCTTTTTTTCTTGCATCTTTTTAATTCGTAATTCTAAATTCGTAATTGATTTCAATAGCTCCCTCGAAGTGTAACTGTGTTATAAAAATCCACAGAACGATTCTGCGCATCGTTATCAGATCTGACCGTCAGAGATATTTTGACTGCTTTCCCCGCTGTTGTGGTTATTTGTGTGAAGGTAAGGTTGGATACGGTTATGTTGGGTGTGTTTAAGTTGCCAGTCAAAACACTATTTTCAAGAAGCTGTATGTCAGAACCAGAAAGTAAAAATTCTACTGTCTTATTCGCCCCAGCATCATCCTTGGTATTGAGTTTCAAATCACTTGTAGATATGGTGTTTATATCATAAGATCCTCTAATTTCCCGTGATATCCTTTCCATTATAGCGTTACTTTCTACCAACTCTGCTTGTATTGTCGTTTCCTTGAAAGCTTTTGCCATTGTTATCATTGCATCTATCACCAGAAGAGAAAGAATGGCAAAAAGGACGATGTAAAAAACAAGCTCCACTAAGGCATACCCTCGCGCCGCCCCACGACCCTGATAGAATCTTTTTTTTATTTGATTATTTCTTGTGAAAATCATTATGATGAAAAAATATCTGCTATGTAAAATGCTAAGGTCTTGGTTATCGTGTCCCCACCTTCTCTCCAGGAAACTGTAACTGTAATTAATCTGGTGCCGGGATCGTCCGTGCCGGTCGTAGAAATATCGCCAGTAACATCATCACGCTTCACACTCGCCACACTTACCGTACGTGTAAAAATTCCCACAACATTGGGGGTAAGAGACAAAGTCCAAGTACCGCCTGAAAAAGTGGGATAATAATCTGTATCAAGGGTGAGAGTTGAGACATTACTCCATGCATTATCTCGCACTATTCGCACTGCTTCTGCGCTCTCTTCTAGTAAAAATGCAGCTTCTACGGCGTGTGTTGATTGGCGAGAAATAAAAATGGATTTTTGAGCAACCGCCATGAAAGCTATAATGGAAACAGAAATAATAGAAATAACTATTAATGTCTCAACCATCATGAAGCCCTTGTTTTGAAAAACCTTTCTCATAATTTAATTAAGGCTGGGTACACCAGTGGCGGAAATTGTAATTATTTTTGACAGTGAAGATGTGGAAAGAGTTATGGTGCCATTCTTGCTCGGCGCGCCAGAGAGGCGATCAAAATATACGTCTCCTGATGTCCCGCTTACTCCGAGTAATGTGACATTAGAGATCGTGACTGGAGTTGTTAGATTAATTATTTCATTGTCCCCCGCTAGGGCAGAAAAAACCGTACCCTTAAAAATTATAACCCCATCAGATTGAAAATGCACCCCGTATTCTGAAGAATCAATTGATGCCAATGCCTGAGATCTCGCCTTGTTGATGGCAGAGAGGACATCCCCAGCTCCGCTTTTGAGTGTCTGATTTTCTCTAATTTTTGAAAACTGTGGAAGTATAACTGAAACCAAAATAGCAATTACCGCAAAAATTATTAATAACTCTGCGAGCGCTATGCCTGTCTGCGCAGGCCGGCCTTTTTTATAAAAGTTCTGCATTCTATTATTCTAGCATTATTTGATGTTGTCCAAGACTGAATAAAGGGGAGAAATCATCGAGATAGCAAAAAATCCGACCCCGGCGCCTATAATGATCATCAGCAGGGGTTCAATAATAGTAGAGAGATTCCTGGTTTTGTTTTCAATTTCTTCTTCGTAAAATAAAGCAACTTGAAGCAACATGTCCGATAATTTTCCTGTTTCTTCCCCAACTTGAATCATCTCAGACATCATAATAGGATAAAGATTATTATTTTGCGCGAAGATTTGAGAGAACGGAGCCCCCTTCTCTATCGCCCCCTTTGTATCGTTCAAAACTGCTTTGTAATAAATATTTTGCACCACATCTTCTGTGATTTCAACTGCGCGAGTTATAGAGACCCCAGAGATAAGAAGAGAAGATACGGTCCGGGCAGTACGCGCAGTATTAAGCTCTTTGGTTAGGGTGCCGATAACCGGAAATTTTATGAGAACAAAATCAATGTATTTCGACATAAATTTGGCGCGAAAAAAAGAATAAAAACCAAAAGCAACGGCGAAAATTCCCAAGAAGGATGAAATTAAATGATTAGAAAAAAAATTTCCAAACCAAATAATAATACGAGTTGACAGGGGCAGAGTAACACCCAACTCTTTGAAAGTACTCGCGAGCGTAGGCACTACAAAAGCAAACATTAAAACACCGATTATGACCATCGCCCCCAAAATAACACCGGGATAAATAAGCGCTCCATGTATTTTCTTAGTCAGAGAATGAGATTTCTCTAAATTCACGCCGATATCTGAAAGAGCGCCAGAGAGATTGCCCGATTCTTCGCCAGCCTTTGTCATTGAAACAAAAAGTTTAGAAAAAATGTTCGGAAATTTTGAAAGTCCAAAGGAAAATGTCTCGCCAGCGCTTATATCACTGCTTAAGGACATAAGAATTTTATTGAGTGTGGTGTTCTTCGTCTGTTTTTGCAGAACAGATAAAGCTCGAGAGAGCGAAAGACCCGCCCGGAGCATTCCGCTTAAATTTTTCGTGAAAATAATCTGTTCTCCAACGCTTACTCTGTCAAAAATATTTTGGAATGCTAGTAATTTACCAGCGAAACTTCCGCTTTTTTCCTTAATCGATAAGGGAGTCTGTCCGCGAGATTTTAGTTCATGAGCAAGGGCAAAACGGTCTTGGGCATCCAATACACCCTCAACAATTTCTCCATTATCTGATTTTACTTTATAGGAAAATAACATATTTTATTTGGACACATGTCCTGGACACATGTCCGACATGTGGGAATCCCACATGTCGGACATGTGTGGCATTTTACTCCGAAACAACACGAAATACCTCTTCTATGGTGGTCACGCCCAACACTGCTTGGAACATTCCGTCTTCAAGTATTGTCATCATTCCTTCTTTCTTTGCCTGCGCTTCTATGTCGTCCTGGGAACTCCCCTTTATTATCATCTCTTTAATACTGGATGTGACTTTCAATACTTCGTGCATTCCGATACGGCTTGAGTATCCATCCTCAAATTCACTACTTTTTACCGGTTTATAAAAAGGAATCTTGTCCCAAGTATCTTTTTTGCCCACAACATTTTCTGCCTTTAACATCTCGAGCATTCTGTCCAAATCTATGACTTTGGCTAAATTTTTTATTTCGACTTCAGATAAGAAATATTTCTCTTTATTCGGGGTAAGTCTACGCACTAGTCTCTGCGCAATAATTGTTTTGACTGTGGCAGTAATTAAAAAAGGGGGGACTCCCATATCTATCATTCTGGGAATGGCACCAGCCGCAGAATTTGTGTGAATCGTCGAGAGAACTAGATGCCCTGTCAGTGAAGCATTTATGGCGAGTCCTGCTGTCTCACCATCGCGAATCTCCCCCACCATCACTATGTCTGGGTCCTGACGGAGCAGCGATCGGAGCCCATTGGCAAATGTTAGCCCTATTTCTGGCTTGACTTGTGTCTGGTTTACGCGCGGCATTTGGTATTCGATAGGATCCTCCACGGTAGAAATATTCACTTCCGGCTTGTTTAAAATTTCAAGCAAGGTATAAAGTGTCGTCGTCTTCCCAGACCCTGTAGGTCCCGTGGCCAAGATCATTCCTGTTTTTTGCTTTAATGAATCCTGTATGCGCTCCAGTCCTTCGCCATGAAAACCGAGAGATTCCAACGAAAATCCGTGCGCATTTTCTTTTAGAATTCTGATGACTGTTTTTTCTCCAAAAAAAGTCGGCAGAGTAGATACGCGGAAAGAAATTTTCTCTCCGTCTTGATCCTTTTTAAACCTGCCATCTTGAGGCAGTCTTTTCTCGTCGAGTTTTAAATTCGCCAACACTTTAATGCGCGCGGTTATGCCCGCCCCGGCATTTTTGTCCAAAACCATCGCGTCATGCAGTATACCGTCTATTCTATAGCGCACAGTCAGCTCCTTTTCTCCTTGCTCAATGTGAATATCGGAAGCATTTTGCAAGATAGCATGGAAAATCAAGGAGTCAACGATCTTTACTACCGGCAGATTCTCTGCCATGGCTAGCAGATCTTTTTCAGATTTTTCTTCTTGTTCGCCCTCCTGACTTTCTGCTTTAGTGGAATTTTCAAATTCAGTAGATTCTTTTTGAATAATATTTTTAAATTCAACATCCAAACTCTGTCTGTATTGAGAAAGTACAGACTTTATTGAAGCAGTATCAGTAAGTCGGGGTAAGATTTTAAATCCGGAGCGTTTCTTGATAAAATCAATGACGGGCAAATCATCGACATCAAGCATCGCGACTTCTAGGCCGCTATCGCTCTTTTTGTAGGCAATTATATTGTAATTGCGAGCAATCGGTTCAGGAATAAGCGAGAGTAGAGAAAGATCGATCTTCTGCTTGACTAAATTAACGAATGGTATCCCCAAGACAAAAGCTTCCATCCTTTTCAAATCAGTTTCAGATATTTTTCCTTCAGAGAGTAGAACATTTCCAAGTTTTTGTTTCTTTTCTGCCGCTTTTTTCAGCGACAATTCAAGATCGGAACGTGAAACAAGCCCTCCGTCGAGAATAAATTTCTTCAGCTGTTCTTCATCGATTTGCATCCCGTACGAAATAGGAAATCTTTAGATTTCCGTACTTATTTTAACTAATAAAAGCTTCGATATCTTCTTCATCGATTTAACTTACTCACAAATTATAGCACAACTAAATAATTTCGTACGGGATTATTGTTCTTGGAAGAGAGGTTTCTTCTTGACAACAACTGTGACACTGTCTATCCCGCCTGATGGATCGCAGGTCAGCGTGTACGTAGTCGTATCGGCAGGACTAACGGAAATACTGCCAGAGGGGGCGCCACCGGTGCTAAAGTTCGTACCTGAACTAGAAGTATCAGCTACTAGACAAGACCAAGTAATGGTAACAGAATCGCCAGAGTAGATTATTGGTAAACTAGCATTAATCGTTGCTGACCCGCTGGAATCTGTAATGAATGTCCCGTCAGGAGAATATCCTACGCCAGAAGCATTAATAGCATAGCCGCGATAGTAATATGTGGTACTTGGAGAGAATCCCAACCGAGCATGTGAATATGCTCCAGTTGTTATTCCACCTTCGTCTACGCAATTCGTCGTTGGGAAAGGTGCAGCCCCCCAGCAAGTACCCCGAGCGGAGATGGAAGCGGGAACTCCTAAAGATGTAACATTGGCGCCCAAGATAGCGTCTGTCGTCGTGATAGAGACAGCTGTCGGAGAAGTAAGGGTAGGCACGCTAGAAGTAGCGCACTCTACCCCATCCCAAATCAATCCCGCCTCACAATCTGCGCTTATTGGAGAACTAGCTAGCTCCACGCTATTGTGATAAATGTAGAAAGTACTTGCTCCGCGATTTACAGTATTACTGACATTAGTCCCAGAAGTAAGCCAGGAGACATGTGTATTGCTTGGATTATTTCTGGTTACCTCCGTTGGATTGCCAGTTAAGTTGGAAGTACTCCAAGAAACTAATGAATCGCAAGTTGATTCGCCAAGAGAGATGGTGCAAGAAGTCGCGGAAATTGAGCCCGATGGGGAAAGAGTAGAAGTGAACTGTACATCCTCTCCATAGGCCGTGCCCACGCTATTAGTAGCATAAGCGCGAACATGATAGATGGTGTTGGGTATGAGTGAAGTCATGTCGCTTGACCAAGGACCCCCGATCGCCCAACCATTCGTTGTCTTCGTAGTAAGAGCTGTCGTGGGGTTTGCAATTGTATCCCAGACAATACCACTGACTGTGACAGTTGCTCCTCCGTCCGAAGTGATATTACCGCCGCTTGTGGCAGAAGTTGAGGTGATGTTTGTGACTACATTGGTAGTAAGAGTAGGAACAGTTGTCACGGCGCTTGTCGTAAACTGCACATCCGCCCCATAGGCTGTGCCGACACTGTTGACTGCGAAAGCTCGGACATGATAAAGGGTATTGGGTGTTAGTGGTGTTGAAAGGGCTGTACCCATAGTAGCACTAGTCCAAGGACCGCCGATTGCCCAACCATCGGTCATTTGAGTTGCCGTGTTCCCTACAGTATAAACAGGATTAGCAGATGTGCTCCAAGTAATGCCAGCAACTGTGACAGTCGCTCCGCCATTTGAAACGGTATTTCCACCGCCCACCGCGGAAGTTGAGGTAATGGTTGAAACTGCATTTGTGGTGACGGTTGGAATGGTTTCAGTAGCAGGTGTCGTAAACGTCCCGTCGGAAGAATATCCTGTGCCAGTGGTGTTGGTGGCATAGCCACGATAGTAGTATGTAGTGCTAGCAGTTAACCCTGTTCTAGAATGTGTGAATACCCCAGTCGTTGTTCCGCCTTGGGCTACGCAGTTCGTAACTGGCGCAGGCGTTGTGCCCCAGCAGGTGCCTCGGGCGGAGATGGAAGCGGGAACTCCTAGAGACGTGACGTTAGCGCCGAGAGTAGCGCTGGTTGACATGACAGAGGTAACGGTTGGAGTCGTGACAGTTGGAACTATTAAAGTTGCAAATGTTCCGTCGGGAGAATACCCAGTACCAGTAGAATTCGTAGCATAGCCACGATAATAGTATGTCGTTCCAGCAGTTAATCCTGTTCGAGAATGTGAATAAACCCCAGTCGTTGTCCCGCCCTGGGCTACGCAGTTCGTAGTTGGCGCAGGCGTTGTGCCCCAGCAGGTGCCTCGGGCAGAGATGGTAGCCGGAGATCCGAGAGATGTAACGTTAGCGCCTAGAGTAGCGCTGGTTCCTGTGATAGAAGCGGATGTTGGAGTCGTAACAGTTGGCACAGCGGGAGCAGCAGTCGTGGCAAACGTCCCGCTAGCGGAATACCCCGTGCCAGTGGCATTCGTGGCATAGCCGCGATAGTAATATGTGGTGCCGGGAGATAGCCCTGTGCGAGAGTGTGTGTACACTCCTGTTGTTGTTCCGCCCTGTGCTAGACAATTTGTCGATGGCGCAGGCGACGTGCCCCAGCATGTGCCTCGGGCAGAGATGGAAGCGGGTTGTCCGAGGGATGTAACGTTAGCTCCCAGAGTAGCGCTGGTTGAGGTGATAGAAGTATGTGTTGGAGTGGTAACAGAAGGAACAACGGCGCAGGAAGTTACGGGTACTCCGCCAGTGGCATTACTGCTTGCCGCAATTTTATTGGGGCTCACATTCCCCCCGCTCACCGTTTCTACCCAGTAATAGTAAGTACTACCAACCGCGGTGGAAGTATTTATCCAAGGACTCGCGGTAATACCACTGGCATAGCCAATACTAGGAACAGTAGATGTTGTATTTCTATAAATATTATAGGTTTTGGCCGTAGTCCCACTATTTGCCGCTGTCCAAGAAACTGTGACGTTGCGAGAAGGGCAGGAAGCAAGCGTAGTCGCAACGTTACTAACGTTAGATGGTTTTATTACATAGTCTAAATTGGTATTTTGGGGAGTATTCGAAGCAAGAGGATTAGAAGTATCATAAATCTGAATATTGCAATCTTCTAAAGTACCTGCATTAGAAACTGAAGTAACTGCGATTCTGGTTGTTACTGAAGCGCTTGGAGCCAGGGTGCCACCAGTATTTATGGTTATAGAAGTACCAGCAGAATTCTGCAAACTGCACCAAGTGCCAACGGGACTCGTTCCTCCGGAGGCATTAACCCTTTTCCATTTCCAATTCATAGTCGCATCCCCGGTATTTTGAATAACCAAATTTTGATAAGGTGCGTTAGAACCTCCGACAATTTTTGTAAAAACAAAAATTTTGGGAGTTAAATCTATTTTAGGCCTACCTATCACTGTCAAATTGGGGCAAGCTACATCATTATAAATAGAATTGTTGGAGGAATCGATAACTTCAAGCCTTTCTTGTGTGTACACACCTACAGTTCGAGTTCCATAACAATAAGGAAGTGTTTGAACTTGACCTTCGGACACCCCAGATCCACGGCAGTGACTACCACCACCCACGTGGTAGAAACGATACTTACAAGCAGAGCCACTGGGGCATTGCGTAGGCTGTGCTGTATAGGTATAAGTAGTATTACTATTCACCGGATTAGGCGCAACAGTACAGACAGCGGGACCAGTGCCCCCACCTCCTCCACTACTTTGGTACTGGCAGGTAGAAGTACAACCATCGCCATTAACAGTACCACCATCATCACACTGCTCTCCACTTTCTACCACTCCATTGCCGCAAACTGACCCGCTTCCGCCACCTGGGCATGAACAATTATATTGCGCATTATTGCAATTCCAAGACCCCTGACCAGCGATGCTACAATTTGCACTAACATCATGGTCATATACGCATACAGGTTCAACGTCATCGCAACTGCAAGTCGTAAAGTCATTGAAGCACCAACCATATTGTTCACTACAATCAGTACCGTTTGCACAACTAGTAGTAAATACAATGGCGGAGACTCTGCTCGCGAACATTATAAATAAACTAACAAAAAGAAAAATGCCAGCAATCAAATAAACAAAGTTGTTTATTTCTAGATTATGAAAATTATTCCTCACACTAATATGATAGCACTATCAAAAAAGCGGTCAAGTAAAAAGATGTCGGCAGAAAAAAGCAACAAAAAAGGACGGTGCAGAACTTTATTGTAAAATTCGGCATCGCCCTGTAGATATTACGGAGTGCGATGACCCCGTCGGAGAGTGGACCTAAAACGCCACCCCCCGAGACATTCGTCCGCTTCCCCCTAGCGGACAGCGACGTTGTGGAAAAGCCCATCGGAGGACGGAGGCCGCGGTAACGGGACGACAAAACCGTTTACCACTGCATGGATACCTGGCTCGAGGAAAAAGAGCCGAGCGACCACTACCGGAGTATAAGCTCCCGGTTCCAACCCCAGCCCATCCATCAGAGGCTTGCGAATCAAGAACTCCGTCCGAGTATCCGTGTGCCTGATCTCGACGGGAACCTCGACTGCAAAACTATGACGAACGAGAAAGAACTGGAAGCCGGTCGAGACATTTTGCCTATCAATCGAAAAGATGGTGTTACCTATCCCATCGACCGATGAGCTAAGATCTCGTCCAAGTTCGGTCTTGATACTGACAAACCCCCCACCTTCGGCGACCTTGATGCCGCCGAACAGATTTACGAGCGTCACTCGATAAAAGCGACGTCCGTCCATCTTATCATCAACGATAAAGCTGTCGACGACAATTGAGTGACCGGGTTCGATATCGCTGGTCCCGAAGGAGAAACGCTTGGTATCACCGGTGCTAGAGTTTTGCACCGACAACTCGTGCCATCCGGGCCGGCCAAATTCTACACCGTATCCTTGTGGAAAGACCACGCGGATGGTGACGAACTCCCCGGGCTCGGCTTGGTTGGTGCTCGGCAGCACCAGGAGTTCGTTGTAGCCGTTCCCGTTAACGGCGCCGAACACGGGGTTGAGGGTGATCACGGCCATAAAAAGCGCCGCGAGTAAGAGCGAAAAGCTCATTCTCTTCATGTTGGTTCTCCTTGATTTGATTAGAACTTCTGGGCGAGCTAAGTACGAGACAGTTCTTGTCTCACGCTCAATTCGCACAGAAGTTCCGCCCCTTTTCGAACTTGGACATCCGATGTCCAAGTTGTAGTATTTTATTACAAAGAACCTTTTCTACTATTTATAGATACACAAAAACACGGCAAACTATACAATCTTAGCCATCTATGTCAATAGTATCATCTTTTATTCATTTTGTCAATGCAACTGTGCAAAAATTGTGCAAAAACAGCCTTAAAACACCAACAAATATAAGGTTTAGCCATTATTTATAAGGGTTTTCGGATCCAGTAGCAAGGACAGTCCTTGCTATCGGGGAATTAAGGGGGTCAGGTACCCTTTCTTTTTGAATGTGATATACTAAATACATGCCACGAGCTATTCGTACAGATGTTGGAAATTATTGTTACCATGTAATAAATCGCGCGAATGCACGATTGCCCATTTTCTTTAGAGAAAAGGATTATGTTCTTTTCGAACAAGTCTTGGAAGTAGCAAGAGAGAAACACAACATGCGCGTACTTGCATATTGTTTAATGCCAAATCATTTTCATCTTGTCCTATACCCCAGAAATGATGGTGATCTGGGTAAATTTATGCAGTGGCTAACTCTCACACATACTCAACGCTGGCATAAAGTTAAAAACACTAAAGGGACAGGCCACCTGTATCAAGGTCGGTACAAATCATTTCTCATTGAGGAAGACAATCATCTACTTTCTGTCATCCGTTATGTGGAACGGAATCCATTACGTGCCAAGTTGGTTAAAAAAGCGGAGAATTGGAAGTTTAGCAGTTTGTGGCGTGGACTTTATGGGAATATTCGACAGAAAAAGCTTTTGTCTGCATGGCCTATATCAAAGCCTATAGATTATCTTTCTTTTGTGAATGTACCTCAACCTAAAGAGGAAGAAGTATTGATTAGATTGTCTGTAGTAAAAGGGAAGCCATATGGAAAAGATAGTTGGTCAATGAGAATGATAAAAAAATTTGGTCTGGAATCGACTATTCGTTTACCGTGGAGACCTAAAAAGAGTACCTGACCCCCTTCCTCTCTGACCCCCTTCCTGCCTTCCCCCTTCCCTTCCTCCCCCCCTTTCTCCTCTTCTTTCTCTTAATTTAAATTTTTATATCATATTAATATTAATAGAAAAATATAAAATCAAACTAAAAACGGAAAAAATAAGTAGTAGTATTGTTAATACAAGAATTATTTTTTCGACCAATGTGCTTCCATATAAATACATCTTTCTCATTAAAACGATAAAAAATACTAAAAAAAAAGTGATCGCTCCCAATAAACTGGAAATTGATAATTCATCATCATTCCTAATATGCAGAGAGTTTATTTCAACCAAAAACGATCCGGAAAGAAATAACAGACCTAAAATACCAGAGAATTTGTATATTTTGATTAAACTTTCTTGACTCATGGTTATTTAACTATATAATAATCCAACAAAAATATCAACTACCATTATTTCAACCCAATTATCACTGAATATGTGTTTCCATCGTCTAATTGCACTGCGATAGCAAGGACAGTCCTTGCTATCATTGCTATCACTCTTGCTATCGCTAAGAGCGGTCTTGCGAGTCCTTGCGAAGCCCAGCTTCGCTTTCATTGTAGACTATTCTTTTTTGAGAGATTTATAGATTATTAAAATAAGAGAAATAATTGAGTAAACAATGGCTAGTGTATAACTTACTGTCCCTTTAATTATAGGTAAAAAATCCATTCCATGGGTAAATGTTGGGAAAAAAGAAATAAATAAAAATGAAATTGGAAGTGCCCATAAGGAAAAATTTCTCCATGTAAAAAAAATACTATCTTTAAGTTTTGTTGTTATCAAAGAGAAAATAAAAAATGGTAAAAATATTAAGAAATATACCATTAAAGCTTCACTTATGTCTCCACAAAATCCTTCTTGATAACAAACATCCACGGGAATACTTATGTCAACAAAATTTCCCACAAAAAAAACAACTGCTCCCAAAAAACTAATTACAAATAATTTTTTCCTTGTAAACCAATTAATTAAATTACTCATACCATCAATTATCTAACAATCCAATAAAAATAACAACTATTATCTCAGCCCGATCGTTACGGAATAAACGTAACCATCATCTAATTCTACTGAAATATTGTACCAATATCCAGATTTTAGTCCTTTCGTGCTCCAGTTGTAAATATATTGTTGAGCAATAGGGTCCCATTTGAATGTATTTCCACTCGTACCTAAAATAGTGTATATGGGTTCATCCACCAAGGCATTCATCTGGTTACCCCTTTCTGGATTAAGCCAAATTGGCGCTGAAGTTGTTTGTGTTATTGTGCTGTCTAGATTTTTTAGTTGGAATTTTACAGGCACAGTACTGCCTGCTTTAAAAACACTTTTGTTTTGATCAACCTGATGCGCTGTATCATTTATTGGTTGTAAAAATCCTGGGAAAATATACTTTGGCATAGTGACAACACCATTCAACTTTGCGGGAAGATCGAAGTCTATGGTTTCATTGCCATCCGTATTAACTTTAAGAACAGTATTTGAAATACTCTGATTTGGGACAACGTCCATAGTAACTTCTGTAGAAGTTGAAGAAGGGATTCCTTCAAATGAAGTAAATTCTGTAATATTGTTTCCTTCTTGCTTGTCCATATCAAGAGAAAAGTATCCCTGTGCGTATCCTTGAAGTTTGACGGTATACCCTATATCATTTGGAGCAGAAATAAACTTGACTTCACCTATTTGTCGATAAGTAACGCTTGGAATTTCTTCTCTAATTTCTCCAGTCACTGGATCCTGGCCTGTGTATTTACCTCCCATTTCAACGCCCAAGGTTAGCGGAGAGTGCAGAGTAAAGTGAAGACGAGTTTTATTTGATTGCAAATTAGAGTTACTATCTAGAACTATATTATCAGTGTCATTAAAGGTGGATTCGTTAATTTTAGACTTTATAAAATTGCGAAGATTAGGTATCTCAAGAATATTTCTATGTTGCTCTCTAAAAACATCGTTCCCATTAAATGCATCCAAGTTCACCCACCACCTTTCCACATTTTGGTTAGTATTTGACATCCACAAGGCACTTGGAACTACTACGGTGCCATCTCCATCAACCACGAAGCGAGGTTTATAAGAAATATGTTCCGTGACATCTTTTATTGATGTGTAATCCAGTCCTGCAATTGTTTCTTCTCCCCAGCCCGCCACTTGTATAACTTTAGTGTTTGGAGATGGTTGCCAGGAGTCAAGTATTTGATGAACATTTTCTGCTTGAACATATAAAGTGGAGTTTCCAATATTTGGATGAATAGTATCGCTAAAAGTGGGCTTAACTCTTCCATCAGTTCCCAAAACATAATTTTTTAATTCTGTTTCATTTGAAACATAAACTCCATATCTAGATATCTGCGGACCAAAGAATGGAATATCTTGAAAAGATGCTATTTTGTCTACTGCGAAAGCAGGATCAACTGTAGTGAAATAGCCAGCCGATGGAAGCAGGTTGTAAACAGTAGACATATTTTCTGCTAGTTGTCGTGATCTATCTTTATCCATAATGAAACCATGCCCAAGCTCTGTGCCATGGAGTAACGCTACCGTAGCATCAGGCGTGCCTACCTGTGGCACAGCGACAAAAATAATTTTATCTATTTTGCCGTAGAGAGGGTTATTGGTATCTTTTAGTTTCTGCATTAAAGCTTTCGCAACTAAACCCCCATTTGAATGAGCAATAATTGTAACTTTGCCCGTCCTAGAACTAGTTTGAAGTTCCTCTAATTTTTTAAGAATAAAAGATTCTGAAAAATCTTGAATTCGGTCGTAAGAAAGGTTATCGTTATCAGTGGCACCATTTGTAATGATATCTTGGAGTGAAAGCCTCCAGTCGTATGGAATGAAGGCATAATCTTCTATGATTTTTTCATCATCTTTCCATTTCTTCAGGTCGGATATAAAAGATTGATAGATATTGGCACTATACACATCATCAATAATTCCTGTCTCGTCTCCATCGCCATCAAGTTTTTGAGTATCGTCTTTAGTATAAATTTCGTTAATACTTTTGCCATCTTCGTTCAGTGAAAGGTCGGCATGATCTGGGTCATCCCGTGATACCCATAATTCTTTTTCTATTGAATTTTTTTGCTCATACAATCTTGAACCCATTAGCCCCGGCAGAAAAAGAACATTCGAGAAGCAATCTGTGGAGCAGGGTGGTGGAACTGGGTAAACACCTGCCCACGGAATGAAGCTTACATTATTAGAAACCCTGTCACCCAACCCGTTTGAATTCTGGGTTGTGTGAAATGGTCCTGTAGGATTACCCCAAAAATTATTTTCTGCATTTAAGACTGTGGTAGTGTTTCCATTATAAATCCCGTAGTCCCTATTATTATAAATGAAACTTTCTGTGATAATTATATTGTGTATCCCGCCAGTTGTCGATATTCCTTCAATATGATTTTTGATTTCAGTTCTAGTAACATTAAGAGTTCCGCCGTCTTGATAAATTCCATAGAAATTATTATCAGAAATTATACTGTCAGAAATGGAGATGCTTGACTGGGAATTAAAAATACCAACAGAAGGAGCACTAGACGAGAATGGTACACTGCCACCATATCGTACAATGCTGTGAGTAAAATTCCCCGTAGAGCCTGCATGGAACAAAATATAGCGCCAGTCCCCTGGAGCACCTGTGGTTACGTCGCCATCATCATTTGTGTCTCCTCCTGCTGAGTCATCAAAAAAAGAAGTGAAGTATATTTTATTCTCTTCCGTTCCGCCCGCATTCAATGTACCGAAAACATTTAGATCAGATGGGGTATTCAAAAATTTCACTATCACACCAGGGTCTATGGTCAAAGTCACTCCGGAGTTAATGATTACATGATCCACAACATATGGACTATTTGCTAATGTCCAAGTAGTGTCAGAAGTAATATTGCCACTGATGATATCAGGTAATTGTCGAAGAGCACCCCCAATGATATCAAACTCTCCATGTGTGCAAATCGTTGAATCCCCGCCATGTACGTAAATACAATAATGTCCGTCAGCAATCTGCTCATCTCTATTATTACCATTCACTGCCATATTGTCCTGCATCCAAAAATTGTCATAACGAGCATCGCAGCTATGAGCACCGCCAAAAATAATACCGTCCTTTATGGAATTTATGTTAACATCAGAATTATTAACAGAACAATCAACAAAAATATCTTTGAAACCACCAGGAGCAAGACCACCGTCATTAAAGTCAGAGTAAATAATGCCGGTAGGACCAGTATAAACCGTAGCATGAATGGAATGTGCGTTCCAAAACAAAGCCACAACGAAGATCACCACCCCCAATTTCAATGCATTTTTCAGCAAAGCCATAAATATCTCCATACTAGCAGTATTTTCTAAAACGGCAACTGGGGTAAGCTAATTGCCATCTTTCGAACGAACCCACACTTGGACATCGGATGTCCAAGTGGGGGCTTTGCAAGAGATTCTTTACTTTTTCTACTATTCGTTAAAGAAAGTCTTCTTTTTGACAACAACTTCAACCTGGCTAGTTCTTCCTGATGGAGTACATGTTACCGTGTAGGTAGTCGTTAGGGCAGGATTTATGGAAACACTTCCAGAAGAAGCGCCGCCTGTGTTAAAGTTCGTACCTACGCTCGAAGTATCACCCGCTTCACAAGACCAAGAAAGGATCGTTCCTTCACCGCCTGAGTAGAGTATCTTGGAACCTGCATTGATTATTTCTTGATTATTGTTTTGCGCTTCGCTAGGAACTACAATAACTAAAGCACTTGATCCGCCAGAACCAACTGCATTGGAACAAGTCAGGTTATATTTGTAAACCTTGCTTGCAGTAAGAACCCCCTGAGATACATTTGTCCCGCTTGTTGGCTTTGTTCCCGACCAATTGCCTGACGCTGTGCATGATGTCGGGTTATTTGTCGCGCTCCAGGTAAGCGCAGGGTTAATAACATTTACGATTCCACTCGTTGGGCTAGCGTTAATAGTTACCACAGGAACTGCAGCAATAGCAACATTCACATCAACCCACCCTCCGCAATTATTCTCAGTATTCGACTCACTTACCGGTCCGAAAGTATTTCTGTTGCTCTTGTTGGCACAGGCTCGAACTGAATATGTTCCAGTAGTTGGAAAAGTGTATGAAGGAGAAGTAGCG
>Ga0209542_10000556_pt1 | contig 90120 bp, 60 predicted proteins | sample RifCSPhighO2_01_FD_184028 | JGI IMG/M metagenome (GOLD analysis project Ga0209542, IMG submission 184028) | Soil microbial communities from Rifle, Colorado - Rifle CSP2_plank highO2_0.1 (SPAdes) (version 2) | ecosystem: Environmental > Terrestrial > Deep subsurface > Rock core/Sediment ...
GCTAATCTGAGCTTTCTTCGAGCCATGGCTTTGCCATGGCATTTGTTATTTTTATTATCAGAAAAGAAAAAGTTTATTGCTCGCCTTTGAACTTTGAAATTCATCTCTGGGCTAAAGCCCAGAGGTCTCTTTCAAAGGCTCGCCCTAAATCTCACCACTTTGTAATTTGCCAAACATTTCCATAACACAATTCTCGAAGAGGTCACTATAATCTGGTTCCGGACCAAGGTCATTCAGAGAGGCCGTGGCCAATCCGTCTTTCACCATAGTGTAAAATTCAGGAAAACAAGATAATTCTTCCATTTCGTCCAGGCGATTCCCAGCTTCAGTAGGGTCCACGCTCATAATTCCAACTGACATGAATATAAGTGCTTTTGCAGTAGATTTTGCATCGAAGATCATGGTTTTAGTGCAAGGAGGCACAGAGATTGCCGGTGCTATCATTTTATCACCATTCTCCATTATAAAAATAAGCTGCGCTCCCTCTTTGGACAGATTCAATAGAACTCGTCCGTCCTTGTCAATTGGAGATTCTCCGGTGAAAGAAATAACACTTAGATTATCCCCTGCGATTTCGTCTTTGTTAACCTGACCAATACAAATTCCATCTTCAACTTGTTCAGAAGCAATAGGTTCAGGAGTAGTATCTTCATTTTCAGGTGGATTAGATTGGACTGTGCTTGGCGCTGCATCCTTGTCTTTGTTGGAAGTTTTACAAGCCGAAATAGAAATCAATATAATCAATAATATACTGAGAATAACATGTGATTTTTTCATTAGTATATAACTTCTTTTATGCTTTAAATATTTTGTGCTTTAATAGCCCCGCCAGGATTCGAACCTGGGTCACCTGCTCCAAAGGCAGGTATGATTGGCCGCTACACTACGGGGCTGTTTATCGCAGTTCGTACGACCGAGCCTAGCGAGGGTCGTACCAGCTTCCGTGTCAACTGAGGCCAGTTGGCCGGTAGACTACGGGGCTGTTTATGGGATATTGAGTTTTTCTCCTGTTTAAATAATTTTACTTATTCTGACTTAACAATACTTAACATAAAATATTTATAGTGAATTGAAATATGCCTTTTCCGGGATGGGCAGTAACTCGGCCTACAGGGAATCAAGTACCGGCCGGAATGGGAATGGCCATCACAATGGCCGCATATGGTCTTATTCTAATACGCCTGACAATGTCTCATGGTCAACCCTTCATTCCTTGAGGCTGTCACGGCCAGGCACAGGAAATCCACGTACCTCTGTGTACATCGACCCGCTTGGCCTGACAAGCGATGCAGGAGGGGATTTGACTGAAATTGTGGATGATAATCTTGGGAACAGGGCTGATGATGGGAATGGGGAAAACCAGGCGCCTGAAGGCATTGGCAACCTTGTGCAGCCGGAAAGAAAATCCACAGGGCAAAAAATGTTGGAAATGGTGACGGATTTCAGATACCACACTGACCGGTCCTATCTCCTGCGGGAATTGAAAGGCAGCAAAAGCCAGATGACAGCCGCAGCTTATGCCAGCAGGGTGGACGACGAGTTTGAAGAATACCAGCGTGTGAAAATTGCAGACGCAAGGCTGGAAAAACTGGGGCAGCGCCAGGCATTTATCGACGCTGCAAAGGAATATCTCGCGATCCAGCAGCCCACCAACAAAAGAAGGCAGGCTGCGCTTGAGCACTTCAAGGGACAGATTGTGCGGAGGGAAGGCAAGATTGGATTCTATCTTGATAAGGATTTTGTCGAGGAAAATATCATTGGTGCAATGCTGAAATATGACACCAAGGCCACGCCCCAAAGGAGGCGGCTGCAGGGCCTGGCGGAATTTATCCTGCTTTACTTAAATCATTCTGAGAATGATTCACCAATTGAGAGTAGTAACAAATAGCAAAGATTTATAAATCCAATTTCTGTTCAGGCGAGCATGGCAACAGAGCGACCTACTCCCCTAAAACAGCTTGAGACAATGCTAAAAGATCGCAGGCTAGTGCGCACAATAAGCAGGGGGCTCACCGAAAAAATTGACAATGAGGACATGGCTGCAAAAAGGAATGACTTTGCAAGGCAGATGAGGAAATCCGGCGCAATCCTGCCGCAAACAGCTGCAAAGGTTGCACATTGGTACGGTGAATATGTTGCCCTCAGCCTGACTTCTGATGCAATGGAAAGCGAGCCTGAAACACAGGTTTACCTTGATAGGCTCGTGGGGTATGCAAAAAAGTCCCTGACGGATGGAGATCGTTTTTCCCAAGGCGGCATAAAGCTGGAGAAAGTGGCCGAGCTGGGACTGGCATTCCTTAAAATGGAAGATGAACAGAGGCCTTTTATAACCCCTGACTTTATTGAAATGGCCAAAAAGGCAGTTGCCGGGGCGCAAAACCTGAGCAGGGAGGAGATTGCTGATTTTGTCTCAGCGAGCGATGCCTTTGAAGCAAAGTATACAGAGACATTCAACAGATATTCAGGCAGCAGGGGCAAGGGCAAAGCCAATAAAATCGCAGGCTGAGCAAGGCAATTCAAAGCCACGCACTAACCTGGGAAAGACTGATGTAACACCTTATGTCAAGAAACTTAACTCGCTTGAGGGCACAATTGCCAGCGATGAAAAAAGATACGAGCTTGTATCAAATGCAATGAGGGACCAAAGGGCCAGGACATTGTTTGACCTCGGGTATTTCGGGGATGTGTTAGCGACGCGCAACACACAGCAAAAATATGCCCGGACTGGTGAATACTCTGGTACTGCAAGAAATTTTCTGGATGAAAAAGTCATCAGGAAGTGGGATATAACAAGGGCTGTGGACTCAATTTCGAGGGAAAGCGGCTTTTTGCAGGAATACCTTGATTTTCTTGGGGTTTACATTTTGAAATCAGCAGGGGCCACACACGGCGCAAAGGCAATCCGCACCCAATTCAAGAGGCTGGTGGGAGATATTAAAGGCGGCAGCTTCCTTACAGAAATCTTTTTCAGGAGAGCAAGGAATGTCTTGGCTGACAGGATGCCCTTCGAGTCATATGACAAGGCAAAATTCGTAAATGCCAACAATGAATTCCTCGAGCGGTACCAGGATTTGTATTCCCAGGTCACGCAGGCGCTTTATCCTCAAAGCTACACCCAGAGAGCAGCGCCCCCTGTTCCTGCACAAGGCACCGCAGCCAGCGGCCAGCAAAAGCTTTAAAAAGATGATGATGTTCTGTTGGGATATTCAAGAGATGCGACGGTGCAAGCTTTCGCATGCTGGCGATGGGATGATTTCTCATTGTCATTATTAACTTGAAAATAGACCTATAGGAGGACGTGAACATGGCTAAGATGCATTCAAGGAAGCGGGGAAAATCAGGAAGTGTCAGGCCAGTAGGCAAGAAAAAGCCAAGCTGGATGTCAAGGACACCAAGGGAAACAGAATTATTGATAGTCAAGCTGGCAAAGGAAGGCAAGGCAGCAGCCCAGATCGGACTTCTGCTAAGGGACGAGTACGGCGTGCCAAACATCAAGGCATTGCTGGGAAAAAATGTCACTGCTGTCCTCAAAGAGCACAAGCTGGTTCCAAAATTGCCTTATGACATACTCGACCTGATAAAAAGGTCATTGCAGATCAGGAAGCACCTTGAGGCAAACAGGCAGGACATGCCTGCGCGAAGGGGACTTTTGCTCACTGAATCAAAAATCAAGAGGCTGATGAAGTATTACAAGGAAATGGGAAGGATTGACCAGGAATGGAAATACGACCCGAAGACTGCTGGCCTGTTGGTTGACCAGTAAGGCATAAGCCCAAATGGACAAATATGAAAGGTTCAAGGAATCCGTAAAAGCAGCTGCGGACAGGTTCAGGCAAATTCCAAAAGAATTGCCGGTCCGTGTTGTCAGCCATTTCGATGCCGACGGGATTACAGCCGCGGCACTGCTCGTGCAGCTGCTTAGGATGGAAGACAGGCCGTTCCATCTTTCAAATGTCCAGCATCTTTCAAAACAGATTGTGGAGGAGCTCAGCTATGAGTCCTATGAAACAATCATTTTTTCTGATTTGGGGTCAGGGCAGCTTGCGTACATTGATTCTTTTTTGCAGGGAAAAAACATTTTCATCCTTGACCACCATATCCCTGGCAAGGATGAGGGGCTAATCGGTGCAAACATTTGCCAGGTTAATCCGCTCCTGCACGGAATTGAGGGCAATCTTGAGATTAGCGGGGCAGGCGTGGCTTATCTTTTTGCAAAGGCAGTTGACCCAAGGATGATAAGCAAGGCAAGCATGGCAATAATCGGTGCAATCGCTGACCAGCAAGAAGACAACGGATTCTTTGGCCTGAATGCAGAGGTGCTTTCTGATGCGATTAAAATGGGGAATCTCACAGTATCCAGCGGGCTCAGGCTGTTTGGCTCAGGAAGCAAGCCATTGCACAGGGTCCTGGAAATGGCGACTGACTGCTATATCCCCGGGGTCACCGGGTCAGGCCCGACAGCGCAGAAATTCCTGAAAGACACCGGCATAAATCCAAGGCATGACGGAACATGGAGGACTGTTTCACAGCTGAGCGAGGACGAGATGCAGGCGCTTGTTGATGCGATAATTGAAAAAAGGAAAAATGAGATCAATCCGCAGGATATTTTTGGCAATATCTACATTTTGAGGGGAGAAGACAGGGACAGCGTGTTCAGGGATGCAAGGGAATATGCAACTGCCTTGAATGCAGCAGGAAGGACAGGCGAGGCCTCAATTGGCGTCGCTGCCGGGATGGGAGACAAAAAAGCAAGGGAAGCAATTCAAAAAAGCGTTCTTGACTACCAGCAAATGCTGGTTGCAGCGCTTAGGTGGCTGGAGGAAAACAGGGGAACTGACAATTTTGTCCAGCGCGACGGATTTGCCTACATAAACTCCGGGCTTAACATCAGCCCGAAAATCATTGGGACAGTTTCCACAATCCTGAGCAAGACTGGCGGCATCAGGCACGATTCAATAATCATTTCCATGGCAGATACAGGAGAAGGAATGACAAAAGTCTCCATAAGATATTCCGGGGCCAAGCCCGTGCACGACCTGAGGGAAATCTGCAAAAAAATATTTTTTGGGTTTAAGGATGCAGAGTTCGGCGGGCACCGCAATGCTGCCGGCGGGATTTTCAGGACTGAAGACACGGCAAAATTCATTGAAGCCATGGAGGAAACCCTTGAAAAAATTTGCATGGAAGACAGTGTGAAATGATAGAAAAATATTTATTCTTCTAATGAAAATACTTTTGCCATGGCGAAGGATACCGAGCGCGACAGGATAATCCATGATTTGAGGAAATCCGAAAATGAGTTCATTGAAGTTGACAGGCAGGCAAGGGACGAGATGGAGGCTGTTTCTGTTGTGATATCAGAACAGACCCTGCCTATGATAAGGAAAGATGAGAGAATGGATGAAGCAACAAGGAAAAGGCTTCTCGACGAGGCCAGGCTGGTTGTTGATGAAATGGGAAAGCTCAGGGAAACTGTCAGCCTTCAGGCGGAAAATTCCGAGCTGGTTGAGCTTTCCCGCCACTGGATGAGACTGTATTTTGGGCTTCATGATGTCTATCCAAATTTTGACCCGGTCACAAAGCAGCCCCTCCATAATCCATACTGGCCGCAGGTAACTACTGTCAACAAGCACATTCATGCGCTGAGGCAGAAATTCGGGGCTGAGCGGGCCATAACCAGAGAAGAGAATGCACAACTGTACAAGCTAATATAAATGAACAAGTTTTATAAACCATGTTCTAATATTATCGTTATATAACTCGTGTGGTAATTTACTGGGCCTGTAGCATAACCTGGAAGTGCGGTCGGCTTCGGTGATGGCCAGCCTTGACGGGAAACCCGAGCAAAGCCATTGCAGGATACCGATTGATTGGGGTTCAAATCCTCACAGGCTCGTATTTTTGCATGCCAGCTAAATCTATAGAAACTTATTTATAGGATCCACGAGCAATAAGCCTTATAATGAGCCCTCTTGGTGAATTCGTCAAAAGCGCTGAAGGCTTTGGCCTGACTGATGTCATGCTTCCGTTTCTTCTGATTTTCACAGTTTTCTTTGCGATTTTGATGAAGTCCAAGGTGCTTTCTGAGAAGAGGAATGTGAATCTCACTGTGGGCGTTGTCCTGGCCTTGGTTACTGTAATGGCGCATGTGTTGGGCATTTACCCAAAATATCTTGACCCTGTTCTTGTGATTAACAACATTCTGCAGGATGTTTCCATTGTGGTTATTGCTTCCCTTATGGTAATCCATGTTGCAGGGATAATGGGCCTAAGTGGCAATCAAATTGGCCAACGGACCATACCAGGCATGTCATTGATGTTTATAATCCTGATTGACATATTTATTTACATTACTTTTCCGTATATGTTTACAACGTCACTTTACATTTCGATTTTTATCATTGCGTTTGACAGGCTTTACAACAGAAATAAGGAAAGGGGATGGCCGTCAATGATAACCCCTGGCCTGTTGCTGATTTGGGTCATAATTATCAGAAATGCTATTCCTTTCCCGCCGACGCATGTTCCCGCAATTATTGAATTTCTCGAGAAGCCGATTATGCTCTCAGCGGTAATGTTCATTGGCACATTTATTCTTGTTGCTGCGGGTGTTTCCGAAGATGAGGCAAAGGTTTAATAATTCATAATCCAATAAAAATCACTTCTTCTTTTTTCTCCCATAATAATGATGCACATGCACTTCCTTTGCGGGGGCAGGTAGTATTATCCCAAAGAGCAGGAAAAAATGACAATATGATCAACGGCACGCCAATTACAATCCCAATGATGCTTATGGTAAATGCAATGCCGAAAAAGAATGTTACCAGGGCGCCGATGAGCCAGGAGGTTCTCATAAGAATATTAGAAACTTAGGACTATTTAACCTTTTGCCGGTGTTACACAGTTTTCCCGTCAGAAACATCAGGGCATTCGCCTTCTGTATAGTAGCCGACGTTTTCATCAGCACAGGCCATGCATTTGTTGCCATATTCCATTGCACACGGATACTTGGCGCAGATAATGTTTTCATTGAACCAGCCGCAGACAGGCACATACTCTAATGTGCAGGCTTCGGGCCTGTCTGTTGCATCGCATTCGATCGCTTTAAGCTTCTCGCCCGTTGGAGTCGGAACATCCACTGTTGTGATTTCAGGGCATGGATAGAATTCACAATTATTATTCGGGTCCCGGATAACAAAAGAGCCGTCAGGGCATTCTCTTGCATCTTCTGTGCAGACAACCTGCTCTGGCTGCTTAACACAGCCGGATAAAACAATAATGAGCGCCAGAAGGAAAATTGCCGTTTTCATACATTCATTACAGCAAGGCTTGTATTTAAAGATATTTAATTATTTAGGATATTAAGTTTTTTCGAAAGTTCACTCCCCACTAGACATCCTGGCGCGGGATTATTAAAGTTCGCCAGTATTCTTTTTTCATGCCATTAATAGGGATTAGATGCAGTTCTAGAGAAATGGACAGGAAACTGCTGCTGCATGCATTTGACAGCCTGCCCTGCCTGGTGATAGACTGCGCCAATGCTGCAAACCCGCACGCCCTGTTTCCTGATGCGCCGTTGGAAAAGTTCAACAGCGTTTACATAATAGAGGTTGAGATGCTTTACAAATTTAGGGACGTCCTTAAGCGCCTTTTCGGGATGGCAAAGAAAACAGGGGCGGAAACGGTCATCATAACGTCGTTCAGGCATCTTTTTAATTACCAGGATGAGATAGAGAATGCAAACATCTACGAGCAGTGCTGGAGAATCATGAAAAAGGCCGGGACAAAATGCAGGATAATTGTCAGTGTTCATCAGAGCCAGGAAAAGATGGCAAGGAAGTACTGTGACTTTTTGGGGTGAAATAATGGGGCACACGGTTTGGAGCCAAAGGATGATGGTTGACATCATGCTGGCCGAGCTCAGGGAATTTGGGAAAGCGCTGAAAGAGGAAGACAGGATAATCTATGAAAAGATACTCAAAAAGCCGTTGAGGCACGTAGGCAGCATTGCATACGCCAACAGTGTGCATGTCTGGGCGTTCTGCCTTTTGTCAATAATACTGGAACAGGAGAAAAGGATTAAGGAGATGGAGACAATTCATGAAAGCATTCCTCATGGACGCGTACAGGAACGGGAACTGGATAGCATTGTGGCTGAAGACGCCTGAAAGTGATTTCAGGATTAATGTGCCGTTCAAGGTTTCAATATTTGCGCACGAAAAAGCTAAAACCTTCCTGGATAAAAACAACATCTGCAACTTTGCTGTAAAAAAACAAACTTACCTCAGGAAATGGAAAGAAGTTTTGGAAATACCTGTGCCGGGCATTGCGCATTTTGAAAGGTTTGTCAGGTTTATAGAAAGTGGAACAGCACATGGAGTCCCGCTTTACAACGCTGATGTCGCGCCTGAGCAGATGTTCCTTTACAAAAATAATCTCACGCCGTGCAGTGCCGTTGAAGTCAGAAACGGAAGAATCTATCAGATTGAAGATGACCACGGCCCTACACTGACAAAGCTCGTTGCTGAAAAAGTTGACAAAGGGTTGTTCATGCGCCGCCTGGGATCAGACAATCCTGATGTCATCATTATGGACAGGGCTTTTGCAAGGTTGCCTGAGCTTGCAGAAAAATATCCTTCTGCGAATTTCCACAGGTGGGACTCTGTTCCGATAAAATACAAAGGTGGGAAAACCTATTTCAGCTATGGCATTGTGCGCTACCAGGATTTTGCAATTAGACTGCATGGAAGATTTCTTGTGGATTCCTCAGCCATGGTGGGCAGTGAGTGCGACGTTGATGCGATAATGGAATTATGCAGGCTTTCAGGCACGCCATTCCAGAAAGTTGCTTCAAGGAGCTTTGGGACTGTTTTCCAGTCTGCGCTGGTAAAGCAGATGATACAAAATGATTTTCTCGTGCCCTACAAGGAAAAGCCGATTGAAAAGCCGCTGAACATGTTTGATTTTATGAAAGCGGACAGGGCAGGAATGTACCTTGACCCTAAACTTGGGTTTCAAAAGGATGTTGCAGAGATTGATTTTGCAAGCATGTTTCCTTGGCTGATTTACAACCACAACATCAGCGCTGACATGATTTTATGTGATGAAGGGCCATTTGAGAAAGTGCCGAATCTTCCAATAAAAATTTCAGTCAGGCACAAGGGATTAGGACCGATTGCAATTAAGCCGTTGCTGGACAAAAGAATGGAATACAAGAGAAATCCCACTGCAATCAACAAGGCAAGGGCTGTAGGCTTGAAATGGGTTTTGGTTTCGAGCTATGGCTATCTAAGATTCAGGGAATTTAAGCTCGGACTGCCAACAGCCCATCAGGCAATAAGCTCGTACGCAAGGGAAACGCTGTTGAACTCCATGAGACTCGCAGAGGAGCATGGCTTTGAGGTTATTCATGGCATTGTTGACTCGCTTTATATCAGGAAAAAAAGAATTGATGAAAATATTGTAAAAGAATTTTGCAGAGAGCTTGAGATAATGACCGGAATTCCTGTAAGCTTTGAGGGAATTTTCAAGTGGATTGTTTTTCTTTCAGGGGTAAATGACATTGACAGGGCAATTCCTGCACGGTATTATGGGGTTTTTAAAAGCGGGGCAATTAAGGCGAGAGGGATTGAGGTAAGGCAAAGCTCTTCGCCATTGATAATAAGATATTACCAGCAGAAAGTGATAGAGCGAATGTCAGGATGCAACAATGAAAATGAGATCAAGGAAATGATCCCTGGAATCCTGGGAGAAATGCACAAAACAGTTCACAAGCTGGAAAAAGTGGACAAGGAATGGCTGGTCTGCAAGACGAGAATAAGCAAAACTGACTACAAGCATAACATTCCGCAGAAGAATGTTGTGAAAAGCCTGGAACGTAAAGGCGTCAAGGCAATGCCAGGTCAAATAATAAGATACATCCATTCTGCTAAAGGAGCTGTGCTGATTGAAGATTATGACGGGAAGCCGGACATGGAATATTATTCTAAGCTCATGGCAAGGGCATTGTATGTGCTTTTACAGCCTTTTGGCACGGAAAGAAAAGATATTGAAGAGCTTGTAAAGTGTGAACAGCAGATGAAATTGAAAAAATAATGTTAAAAATTTATGTCCGGGCACTGTCAACATACTGGCAACTATAATCGCCGCATGGTGGCTTGTCTCCATCAACATAAAGGCAAATCATGTTGCCGTTCTTTGCACACTGCGCATCGCACCATTCAACACAGTCTTTATACTTTACTTTGCCGCCTGCCATTGCAAATCCAGCTAAATCATTTCCAGAATTAAATCCTGCAGAAATCATCCCTACGAACGTCACTGCCAACAATCCATATGCAAAATAAGCAACAAATCTCTTATGATCATGTGTGTGGTCTTCCATAGGATCACGCTCCGGTATAGCTTGCTGCGAATTAGTATTTAAAATTTTTGATGCCACTTTTAGATTTATTTTCATATATAAAACATATATTTATCCCTAATTTGTCATTCCTGCTAGGTGGTTACAAAAAGCAAAAGTTTATATAGAAGATGTGCTCTTGACATTGTAACATGATGATCCTAAACCCGCAGTACACAATTGAAACCGACGTTGACAGGCTCAAGAGCCTTGTGGACGAAAAAGGGGAACTTTCCTTCAAGGACGCTGCTCTCAAGCTTAAAGTCAGCCCGGATGTCATTACCGAATGGGCTTTGATACTGGAAGACAAAGGGGTTCTGCATATAGATTATAGTTTTCTGAGCTCTTACATGGTCAGCAGGAAAAGAAAAACATCTCTGAAAGCGTCTCTGCAAATTGAAAAGGGCAAGGCCGTTAACGAGCCAAAGGAATTTCCTAAAATCTATGGCAAAAGCCGCAAATTATCCAATGCCATGCTGGGCGTGGCACGGCTGCAATTATGGATTCTAAACGCATTCACGGGCGGAAATGGCATTAAAACAGCATCGCAAAGACAGAAAGGCAAGGCAAGAATCAGGAGTGTCAGTGCCAAGGTTGTTGCCGAAAAAGCAAAGAAGATAAGCCAGCATGACAACGGGCCTCACTTAATACATGACCTGACAAAGGCCGGAGTTTCTGATTTTAGGGCGTCGCAGACAAAGATCGGGGATTTTTCAGTTTAAGTTTCAACTCAACCTTTCTCTATTCTTGGGCATTACCGGTTTAAACATTATAGCATTTAGAGTCAAGAGTTAGTATTATGGGCCTTATAGGCCAATGGTTGAATTCTTAGGGCTTCATAGTCAGGACAAGCTTTGGAGCATAGTCCATATTTCCCACTGATTGGGCGCCTTCCTTTGAATAATATGTAACGTTGCCATTATTGGATGTGCCCGTCTTGAAAAGGGTGTAGCCTACACTCTTTGCATTTACTGACAGAGTTTTCAAATCTTTTGTTATGTTATAAACAACAATGCCGCTCATGTTGTTTGTATGCACATATCTCGAAATGACTGAAGCGTTATAATCTCCGCCATTCCATGCAAACCTGCAGTTTTGCTTGTTGTTGGATATGTCTGTATCATTGGCGCATGTCCAGGTCACTCCCATGCCAGTTCCTGAAATGGGCGGGCTTTGGCCCATTTTCCAGCCATTGCCTTCGGCGAATTCAGATAATAGCCTGTGGACCTCAATGGATCCGCCCCTGCCCCAATTATCATCCGCTCCTGCAATTGTGAAGACAAGGTAGCCTTCGGTGAGGTTGGACATGCTAATCTTGCTTATATTGAATTCAGTCAGCACGTTCATTCCGCCTCCTTTCTGGAAATACAGGATTGGATTGGCGCCTTCATTTCTTTGCTTGTCACCGTTCCTGATAAAGGCGTCTTTCAAGACTGTTATTGTCCTGGTATAATTGGGCACAACGACTGGCGCAGGAACAGTTATGTTAAGGGTTTCATAATCATGCAGTTCTCCGTCGCTAACGTTGAAGGTTACAATATGTGTGCCATAGCTTGCATTGTCCGGAGTCCACTGGAATAATCCAGATGATTCATTGAAGTAGTACGGGGATGGCAAGGTTCCGATGAACTGGAACGACAAAGCATCGAAGTCTGGGTCGCTCGCATTCAGCATAATGTCCAGTGTGCTGGAAGCATTGACTTCCTGGTTTCCTATTGGCTCCAGCACTGGTGGCCTGTTGACATTGAGGACTTCTATGTAACTTGATTTGTAGTCATAGAATTCACCATCGGTGACGCTGAAAAGCACATTGTAGATTCCTGCATCATTGAATGATGGCATCCAGTCGAACAATCCTGTCAGGTTATTGAAAGCATATGCACTTGGCAGGGATGCCTGTATGCCATAAATCAGCGTGTCATTATCCGGGTCACTGGCTGACAGCGCGATATTCAATGTCGCATTTTCATATACTGTGAAATTGCCTGGCTCTTCCAGGGCAGGCGGCAAATTATAAGTCAGCACAGTGATTAATGCAGTCTTTGCATCGCTGAGCAGACCATCTGTTGCTGTTACCAAAACAGTATAGACTCCTGTGTCCCCAATCATTGTTTGCCAGGTAAACTCATTAAGGAATGTCACAAATCTCGAATCATTTATGCTGTAAGCTATTGGATCCATATCCGGGTCTGAGGCATTTGCAAGCAATGTTACCAGTTCACCTTCATACACAGTTATATTGCTTAATGGCTCCAGCACCGGTGGCCTGTCAACACTTAAGACAGTCACAACTATTGTCTGCACAACTGTTGTGTCACCATCACTTACGATGAAGGTAAGCGTGAAGTTGCCAGTGTTCCACCTTCCAGGCTGCCACGTGAAGGCGCCTGACAGCTCATTGAACAAATATGTGCCAGGCAAAGTGGAATTGAATTCAAGTGTTAAGGTGTCATTATCCGGGTCTGATATGATTATCAAAAGTTCAAGTGTTCCATTCTCATCCACTGTCTGGTTGCCCAATATCATCATCTCAGGGGGCCTGTTGAAGTCAAGCACAGTGATTTGTGCCACCTGCTCGTCAGTCAGTCCCATCGTGTCATTCACAGTGAACAAAATATCATACACGCCGCTGGACTCGTAATCAGTCAGCCATTCAAATAGGCCAGTTATGCTGTTGAAGCTTCCAACTGAGGAGTTAGCGCTGAAAGACAGGGAATCATTTTCCGGGTCAGATGCATTGAGCTGGATGCTGACAACTTCGCCTTCAGTCACAGTCACATCTGAAATTGGCTCAAGTATTGGGGCATTGTTCGGCACGGCAGTTACTTCAATCATGAACTCCTGGACAGCAGATTTACCCTGGCCATCATCAACTTCTATGGAAACCCAATAACTGCCAATGCCTTCTGAGACCCATTCGAACAGGCCTGTTGTGCTGTTTATTGCCATGCCTGCGGAGCCAAGCAATAATGTGTAAGTCAGTGTATCATTGTCAGGGTCTGTCGCTTCCACCTGATATGTATATGGTGAATAGGGGTAGACAGAGGTGATTGGTGTGGAAGTAATTACAGGCTCCCGATCCACATTGAATATGAACAGGTTGAAGATGCTATAATCTGAAAGCATGCCATCTGAAGCAGTTGCCTGCAATGAATAAGTGCCCATTTGATCGAAATCAGCATAGAAGCTGAATTCATTGCCAACGCCAAAGAACCTGCTGTCATTCAAAGTGTAAATCAGCAAGTCACCGTCTGGGTCAGTGGCATTAAGGGTTATGTTGATTGTGCTGTTTTCATAGCCATAAACATCATCCACCTGATTCAGTACCGGCGGCCTGTTGACATTGTAAATATATACAGTTGCTGTCTGGGTTGCAAAATACTCGCCATCTGTAACAGTCATGTTTACTAGCATAATTCCTGCATCATCATAGCCAGTTATCCAGGCAAATGTTGTGCTATTGGCATTCAATGATTCCAAAACAAACCGGATGTCGCTTGAGGAAACCAAGAGCAGGTTATCATCATTGGCAACAATATTTTCGTTATCCGGGTCGCCGAAACTGGCTGAAATCCTGGCCGTGTCTGACTCATTCACATAAACGGTGTCAAAGACCAGGCTAATCTGCGGTGGCCTGTTGAGGTTTAGCACCTGGATATTGGCAGGCTTCCCTGATGTGAGGTCGCCGTCAGTTGCATTGAACATTACAGTGTAGTTGCCTGAATCATCATATAAGGGCATCCACTGCAATACTCCAGTCGACTCGTTGAAGGCAACAGTACCCGGCAGGACAGAGAATGCATCCGTGCCATAGATTATTGTGTCATTGTTAGGATCTACTGCAATCAGGCTTATTGTTACATTGTCATTCTCATGGACAACAGTATCTGGGATATCATCCAGTACAGGAGCCACATTTCCATCACTGACTATAGTCAGCACAAAGGACTGTATTGTCTCCAGGATGCCATCGCTTACTATGACTGTGATATTATAGTCACCAGGCAGCACTGATTCATTTACGATAAATGACCTGAAATTGGATAGCGGGTCGCCAGCCACATCAAATATGTCGGACAGGAAGGCGAAGCTTAGGCTCTGGTTCTCCTCAACCATGTATTGGATGACTTCCACTGTAACTGTGAACATGTCATAATCATAATATTCACCGTCAAAAACGCTTAGCATTATCTGAGTTGTTCCCTGTGAACCTGGCGGGTCGCATTTCAATGTGTGGCCATCCGCATCAATGTAGCAGTTTATTACACCAGAATCGCTCTGGCTTTCAATTGCGTAAACAAGCTCGGCATTGCTCTGCTCTGCATCAAAGCTGTGGTCAAACAGGTCAATGTCTGTGAAGGTTTCTATATTGAACAGGGCAGCATCCTCCAAGCCATACAGTTCAGGCGGTGTATTGAGATATAACAAGGTGAAATTGTAATAATCCTCAATTAGGGCGCTGTCCCTGTTTCTCAGCACACTGCCATTTGTGTCCACAGCTGCGAAATATACGGTGAAAGACCCATTCTTGTATGGCGATGAGATGGAATTCCACTCGAACAAAGAATCAAATTTCAGCTGGTTCTTGGAGCCCGGCAACAGCTTGACTGTTGCGTTGCTGCTATAAACATCTATCCAGGCGCCTGAGTCATCATATTTCACCTGCTGGAGCAGGATCACTGTTGTATTCTTCAGCTCATTATTCTTCAACTTGGACTCATCAGGAGTCTCAACATACACGCTGATATTGTCGCTTGAAAATGCAAACCCATCTGTGACAGTAACTTCCACAATTGCAGTCCCTAAGTTCACATTTGCCTGGATATCCAGCTGGCTGCCATTAAGCGCTGTAGCCAACAGGCCTGGATTTTCAATTACCTGGAATGAGTAGGACAGAGCATCGTTGTCAGGATCGATTCCAAATGAACTGAGGTTTATTGTTGTGGCCTGGCCTGGCTGCAGGCTTACATCTGGAAGATTCAATATATTTGGCAGGGCGTTTGGCACAATATGCTGGCCGCTGATTTGGTCAGCTTCCCAGCCGTCCGTGCAGGTTATGTTGAAATCCACTATGGACAGTGCAGGCAGGCTGTCGACAATATAGCTGGAAGACTGCCCAAGCGCATGTGCATTAAGTGCCATTGCATATGATGAGCCGCCAAATTCTACAGAGCATTGCACAGGCTGGCTGTTGTCATCATAATGTTCCACAGTTATTTCAAAAGCATGGTCAGTGCTGATATCAAAATAACCAAGGCCCGTTATTTCAGGCGCAGTATTCACAATCACCAAGGCATCCCTTAATTCACTGCCTGCATAGTACCTCAGGTGTCCTGTCTCAGCAAATGCCAGGGAAATATTTATTGATGGGATGCTTGGCACACAGGTGCCGGCTGTATCCTTGCAGTATTTTGTGCTTCCAATTATCTGGACCGGGTCCCCGCTTTGCAGCAGCTGGCCCTGGTAATCATCATATACTGTCATGTTTATGTCGAAATCTGCCAGCAATGGCACATTCAGGTTGTCTGTTGTCAGCAATTCATTTCCTTCAAGGTCAATTGAGCTTATGTAGGTAAATGTGTAATTGTTCAGTGGGTTCCTTGAAGCGTCTTCAGTTGTGACGCCGGGTATGCTGCAGACTGCAAATTTGCCTGAGACCGAGCATTCATCATCAAGCAGGTTATAAGTCCTGTCCTTGTTGAACCTGTAGGTTTCATCCTTGCCAAGCCTGACCTTCATTCCAAAGTCACCTTGCGCAGCAATCAGGAGCTTGCCATCATCAGTATTGTCAAGCCCGCCGGGGTTGTCCGGTGTTTCAGCTACGGAAAGGAGCTGCAGCTTGATTGGCGCTATATCTGAAATGTATTCTCCTTGCATTGGATTGGTTTCAGCTGCCATGCCTGACTCGTCAAAGACAAAGGCATACCACCCGTGCTCTTCATTGTCATACGCAGCCGGGAATTCGCACATTGGATTTTGCATGCTCCTGGCAGTGCACAAAGTATTGTCAGTGCAGCCATTCAAGTTTGCATTGGGAGTTGAGCAGACGAACAGGCTAATCACTTCCCTGTCCTGGTCATATGCATCTGCGCGCACTGTGACAGGCGAGCCACCCTTAACTGATGAGGCATCATCCACTGCCATGTTGAACACTGGTGATTTGTAGCCGGTTGATATTGGCAGGTCAATATCCGGCGCTGAAGTCAGGTCCACTTTTTGGCCATAATAGTAAACATCCTTCTTGGTCTTGACATTAAGGTACAATGAGTCAGCGAGGTCGAAATACTGCATTCCCAATGCTGAGTTCCCAAGCCCATCAGTCACAGCAAGGCCGAGCAGGTACCTTCCTAATTCCGAATCCGCTGCCTGGCCCGTTATTATCTTATTGAGCGCCGGCCCGGAAGCGATGCTTGCCACAGGCACAATTTCGCCTCCCTGCGCCAGGTAGGTAATCTCCTGGGTGAATGGCTCAGCATCCCTGCTGGCAATTCCGGCTATGATGGTGACATTTTCTCCGTAACCCTGCAACAACTCTGGCCGCAGGTATGAAATGACAGGCAGCGAATCGACCATGACTGTGAAATTGAGCAGGTTATTTGTCTCCGAAGTCTCAATTATATCATCATGATAATCTGCATAGACCACAAAGTCATACAGGCCGGCCAGCCTGGAAGTATCGAACATGATCTGATAGTCATCTGTACTGAATGGGTGCATTGTAACGGTCTGCAGGGTGAAATTTACCATCTCATTGGTGTCTTTCTTTATTGCAAAGGCTTTCAGGTCAAGCTCATCTGCGAACAATTCACCTGTGTTCTCAAGAGTGAAGTTTGCATGCAATGGCACGCCCTGGCTGGAATAATATGAGCATTTTCCGCGGCTGGCATTCCCGCAATCGCACAAGGTTTCATTCAGGTAGCACAATACATCATCCTGCTGGTACAATGAGAGATTGGTGAATATGATGTCGGAATAGCTTAGGTCAGTTGACCTGACAGGCACAAAATGCTTGAGTATTATGTCTGCCTGTGCATTGTAGGCATTGGATTTCAGCACAATAATATTGTCATCAGTCTTCACGAATTCGTTTCCAGTCAGGTCAAAGGCGCCATTTGTGAACGCGCTTACGCTCAGGCCGTTAATGTACATTGAAGAGGCACCGCCTATGACAAAGCCTATGCTTTGCACTGTGGTGTCTATCCATACATGCTTCCTGAAATAGAGCGCCTGCTCATTTGCGGCATTAAGGGGCACAACTCCCCAGCTTGAATCTTCAAGGAACCTGTTGTTGGCTGTGACATCATTGAAATTGGAGCCTCTCAGCCAATTGTTGTCGGACAGCTTTTCATTCCAGAGTCCTGACAACTGCAGTTTGGTATCATTGCTTACGGATACCGGGATATCGACATCAATTGCCAGCTCCTGGGTCTGCAGCGGCGGGATTATCATTGTGAATGTTTCGAGCGTATGCTCGCTGAGGTCGCTGAAGTCCACAGCATAAATCCTCAAATCAAAGTTCAGGGTCTTATTGGCATAGAAATTGGTGACACCAATCCTGGCCATCACATCTTCGCCCGGATAGACGCTAAATGGCTCGCGGCCTTCCACATTCATGGATTCCCTCATGCCAAAGACCATATAGAATGCTTCCTGCTCGGGTTCCACAACTTTTCCATATTCGTAAGTCTTGCCTGAATAAATCCTGGAGCCTGTGAGCGGCACAGGGCCTGTGATGCTGACAATATTTTGCTGTCCCGGCAGGATTCCGCCATTAACTGCCAAGGGGCTGTAACCTTTGTATGCATTGCCCTGGAATTCCTCATTGAAGTACAAAGTGGTGGTTTGGTCTCCTCCGAGTATAATTTCTGCCCTCGTTATATCAGATGGCAGGAATACTCTCTTCCTGTAATTGCTTGATGTTCCAGTTGGCAGGGTATCTCCCCAAACAGCTTCATTTGTCGGCTCTGCCAGTGTTGCCTGCAGTGAAGCCTCATGATCGCGTGCCCATAAGTTGTCCGGGAACTGGAAAGTCCTTTCAGCAGTTACCCTCATCTTTGAATCCAGAGGCACATCTGATGGGATTATTACCCTGTATGACACATCCCTGCTGCTGCTCGCTGCTATGACCCTTGGATTGGTATCTGTAAGCAGGTGTATTTTCTTGCCTGCCGGGCTTATAAGGTCAAATGTAAGGACATCCATTGTCAGGCTGTCATCATCATTATTCGTTACTGTAACATTGACTTCCTCTTCGTATTGCCTCCTGAGCAATCCGTCCACGCCAATTTTGACATCCTCCAGCACATATGCTGGCTTGATTGGCTCAACAACAGCATAATGCTGGTAGTCATAACCCACAACATCGTAGAGTATAACCTCATAATCCCTGTTTGGCCCAAACTGGTAAACGTCAAACTCATTATCCTGGCCCCTGAATAACAGGTCCAGGTTCGGTGTGTGCCCGACAATCACAGTATCGCAATTGGTTGTCCAGCCTGACTTCCATACCCCATTTATCCATGTGGTTATGCCGGATGGAGGCTCATAAAATTCAGGTGAGCAGGATTGGCTGCCAGTTTGCAGCTGTTCAGCCTTTACAATGCTGCTTGAAATCCAGATATGCTTGCGCAGGAAGGAGTCCCGCTTAGGCGGCCCTTTTCTCTGGCAATCATCGCCGCTGCAAACATCATAGTCCCAGCCTTGGTGCCCCCATAAAGTATCGTCAGCAAAGATTGTCTGGTTCTCTCCTGAAAGAGTGGTCGGGGGCAAATCCCCATAATATACCTGGCCGGACAGTATTCCATCACCTGCATTGCCGGAAAGCTCCCAAAGCGAAGCAACATTGCTCCTTCTCCATTGTGTTATGCCCTTCTCATCTGCCCAGCTTCTCTTTTCGATTGCAGAAACATAGAGTGATGCATTAATCGGCATTCCTTCAGGTATGTAAATCTTGTAGGTTCGCGATACTGCCCCGCCGGGGCCAATGCTGAAAGGTGTTGTGTCCGTGTACAGGTCTATTGTCCTTGAATTTGTGAACACGTCGAATTCATTCACTGTGGAGTTGAAGAAAAGTGTTGCATTTGTCCCGTTCAGGTCAGATGAATTTTGGCTGAAATTAAGGCCAAACTGACCAAAGTCAACTGAGACCTGGCCTGTTGGCTGGCCGCGGTCGAATACGGAAAATGCAATCCTGTTGATATTGAAGCTCCTTCTGTTGTTATTCACGATATAGACTTCGAAATCCTCAACATAGCCAGGCTTAAGCTCCATGCCAAATTTGTTCTTGAGCTGGATTTCTATTGGCGGCGTTTCCGGCTGGACGAGATTGAAGGAGTCAAGCCTCACATTCTGGTACTTGTAAATGTCACCTGAACCGCCCATCTTGACAACTGTATTAACCTCGCCAGGCTTAAGGCCTATCAATGGGCATGTTTGTTCAAGGCAGACAACAGTGTCTGTGAAAGAGTTGTTTTCGAACAGCCTGTATGAGCCGTCTATCTCATAAAGCGAGTCTGGCTCGGCGAATAACTGGAATACATTACCGCCAATGGAGGCATTGAGCTGATAAGGCGGCAAGCCCATGGTTCCCGCGATCTTGCGATATGGCGCACACTTGCCCTGCTCTGCCAGGAGGTATTCCCCACCAACCCAATTCTTTTTACTTGCAGTAAGGCCGACATAGGAGTCCAATGGCAGGTCAACTGGCAGGTTAATGTTGAATTCTTTTTCCAGGACTTCATAGGATTCCATCATGTCCGCGAAATCAACCATATCAACCAATAAGCACCTGTCACCAGATGGGACATTGATATTATTGAGGAATGGCCCCCATGTGTGCAATTCTGTGATCTTGCTATTGTCAGTCTTGTTGTACAAGCTTGCCTGGACCCTGTTTATGTAGATTGGATTTGGCGCAAGGTTGACAATTTGCCACTTAAATGGTTCATAGTATCCACGCCTTATGTCTATTTGGCCTGGCTTGTTCCATCCGGTCACCATTTCAATGATGCCATCTGAATCAATGTCAATTGCAGCCGGCCTGAAATCTGTCTTGTTGACAAGCAGCAGATTTAATTGGCTTAATTCGACTGGCAGCCAGGATGCATTGAATGTGCTGCTGTTCAGGTCCAATGTGCCTTCATTGAGATATGCATATATGTCATCAAATGAGCCAACAAGCAGGTCCAACTTGCCGTCGTTGTTGATATCCGCCAGGCTAGGCGCTGCATTGCCTGAGACTGTGATGTTGCCAAGCGCAAACTGATTTGGAGCAAAATAAGGCTGTGTGACATTCCCGATATTCTCATAAGCGACAAGCTGGCCAGTAATTGTTCCAACAACAAGGTCAAGGTCACCATCATTGTCCAGGTCACCAAGAGCTGGCGCAGCCCGGCCAGGCAATTCCAGGTTTGAAAGGTTGAAATCATAGGGTATCCAGACAAGCCTGTTCAGGGACTGGAAGCCGCCATAGCTTTCGTTGAACACTGAGACTACCACTCCCACTCTCTTGTATGCATTGACAAATCCATGCGTTGTTCCGACAAGCATATCCTGCTTTCCATCAGCATCCAGGTCGCCAAATGTGACATAGGACCTTGCTCCGGCATCAATCTCCTTAAGCAAGACTGTAGCATAATTGGTTCCGCCCAAGGTTACGCTGGATGATGATTGCGCATCAACATTTTCCCAATTGGATTCTTCAGTGAACAAAGGACCTTCAGAAGTCCCAGTATTCCTGAAAGACCGGATTTTGCCATCCAGGGAACCGACCAGGATATCTGTCAGGCCATCGCCATCATAGTCCACAAATACAGGAGCTGCATCATATTCAAATGATATATCGGCCAGTAGCGATGGCACGGCTGTCAAATCAAGTGACTGGTTGCCTGAAATGTTGCCCATTTCAAAAGTGTCTATGAAGTTTATGTCATATTCCACAGATAAGACATTGAATTCCATTGGCTTGCTGATTGGGATAACAGCTGTTGCAATGTTGTTGCTTTCATCTTCGTGCTTGATCACATCACTGTCATCTGCAATTATCTTAACATTGAGGAATTTCTTGTTCAGCGACAATGGAACCCTATAATAGAAGGTTTCGCCGATGCCTTGCTGTGCCAGCCTTGAAATCGTCCTTGTTTCCAGCAGCACGTCATCAATATAGATACTGACATTGAATGGCCCAGTCCTGATATGGCCAGAGTTGCTGATGCCGGCCTGTATAGCCACAAGGGAGTTGGGCAATGGGAACATCGGAGTGTATGTAATCCCGCCAACAGAAATCTCCTTCCATAGGAATACAGCGTATTGTTCGTTGTTATAGTCAGACTTTTCTCTAATCTTGCCTGGCATTGCAAGCTGCCAGCTGCCTATTGAAGGATTCTGCGCAAGGGACGCGCCTGATTCATCAAGGGTATACCAATCATTGACATCCTGCGTGGGTGAGGAACTTGCATTGAAGCCACCGAGCTCCAAGACATCAACTACATCAGCCACATTGTATATTCTGCTGACACCATCTGCCTTGAAATTGTAAATCCTGAGGATGTTCACAGGAGTTAAAGTATAATCAAAGTAGGTCTGGTTGAACTCCTGGTATGACCTCTTTGCCGTGACCCTGTAATTGTCTAGTATCTTAAAGACCCTGTAATCTGCATAAGCAGGCTGGGCCAGTGCGGGTGTGACTTGGAGGCTGTTGCCGCTGATATTTGTAATGATATGCCGATTATCAGTAAATACTGACGGTGTGGAAATTTCATTCTTGATGATTATGCTGTCCCCGACTGAAAGTAGGGCTGATGAATTAATATTCAGGGTGGATGAGCCAACATTCGAAAACAGTACAACTGAGGCAGCCAATTCAGTGTTATTTTCGATGGCCAGGGAAAGGCTGTTTCCGAATGTTCCTGCCATGACTGAAGTGAGCTTCAGGCGGTCTGTTGTGTTTATTATCGCTGTGCTTTGCACACCTGACTGGCCATAATCAACATAGGAATAGACAAGATGGTCGCCTTCCGACACATTTGTCCAATCATACTGCTCAAAATTGGCAATGCTTGAATGGTTTATTATTGTGTCATTGACTTTTGAAAGGACATAGCTGTCATTATTATCAAGATACAGAAGCACACTGAAATCCTTTGCATCATGCCCTCCCCCGTTCCATTTCTGGTAACTGAAGGAAATCAACTGGTCAGTGGGGTTCTGTATGCCCATCCCGGTGTTGCCGCCGTCTACTACGCCATGCAGGTGATGGTTGAGCTCAGCAGTGGATGGCAGGACTTCAAAGACACCGCTTCCATTTGGATAAAGGCCGAGGAACATGGCGTCATTTGCATGGTTGTAATCCCCGGACCCGACATTTGAAACCAAGGCGCTGATATTGTATTGTCCCTGCGACCTGAATTGGTTGTCGCCAAGCTGATAGGTAAAGGAAACTGTTGCGGTTTCATTAGGGCCCAGATTGCCAATATGCTTTGATGGATATGAAAATATGCTTAGAGAGCCTGTGCAAAGGGATGGATTGAAATACTGGCTCAATGGGTCGCAGCTCAATGAGAAGCTGTATGGGATATTACTTGTCCAACCCATGGTAAAAACATCAGCATAATAGCTGATATTGGGGCCAATATTCCTCACTGTGACATACAGCGTGTCCAATTCCCCTTCAATGGGCCTGTTGTTCTCGAAGTGCATTTCCTCCAAGACCAGGTCAGTGGCAGGGACAATCTGAATGCTCTCCGTGCGCTCATTGTTGCTGTAATCTGTTTCCTTGTCATCCAGGAAGGGGTTGACAATGGCTGTGACATTCAGTGCCCCGTCCAATGTGACAGGCGCATAGGCGCCGACATTAACAGTGCTCGAGCCCAAGCCAGCTATATTGAATACGGTATAATTCACCTGAGGCGTGCCGAATTTCACAGGCTCGCCGTTCAGCAATATCGTCAATTTTACTTTGTCGACATTGACGTTGCCATTATTATGCAAATGCGCCTGGACTGTCATGTACTCATTGGCAGTCAACGGCTCCTGATAACTGAAAGTGATATCCTGCACTGTATGGTCCGGCAGCCTTGTTTCTGAGTCCCGATAATCCCTGTCCAATTTGTATTTTGTCGGGTTTATGTTCTTGGCATTTGCAGTTATGTCGTTGAGATTTGTAACAGACCCGCTAAGGATATAGCTTGTCTTTGGCGTCTTGAACTCGCCTTCGAGCGTATAGTTGAGCTCAGTGATGGCAGTTACAGGAGTGAGATTGTCAATCATCATCCTATACTGGTACTTGAAGCTCTCCCTGCCCTTCATCTGCGTTGAGTGCGAGAAGATGTCAAACACATCTGTCACATAAAAGTTGTTGGACTTATTGTTCAATCCAAGCGTCCCAACTGCTGTTGTTGAATATTTTGATGTGCAGGAAAGCGGCTCAAACTGGTTCACTGGCCATTTTTTCTCGCACACGCTGTTCGGGAAACCGAACCAGAACTTGAAATTATGCGTGGCGTTGCTCTTCGGAGTGTCATAGAAATACATGTCCCCGAGGAAATCAACTTCATAGCCATCATCTGTCCATCTCAAGATTACATAGGATTTTTCCATGAAGGTCATTGTGCCGTTCCATTGCTCGTATAATTTTGGCTCCAATAGCGACCTAATATATGGGTTCTGTATCCAAGTGTCAACCAAGATTGGCCTGGACACTGCCGCGGCCTTGGACGCATCAAAGCCCGGCAGCCCGCCGAAAATGTCCACATTTTCTGGGTAAATCCTCTTCTTGATGCGTATTGTGTTCAGCAGCAAGGTTACATTGCCATCGTCGCCAACTGCAATCAGGTCAACATCATTGTCATTGTCATAATCGCCTGATGTGAGCCCCAGGGCATTCGGGACATTGCCAATCAGCAATGGGTCAACTGTCAGGCCGCTTGCCCTGCTGTAGAACAGGTTCACATTTCCGTCAAAGCCGATTGTGAACAAATCCAGCTTGTTGTCATAATCAATATCTGCCGAGGTCAATCCGTGGGCAAAAGAGCCAATATCTGCGAACAGGTAGCCAGTATACTTGTTGAGCACAGGCTCATAGACGATTTTTTCCAGCTGGCCGAGCCTGTCCCCTACAAAGATGTCAATCTTATTGTCGAGGTCATAATCCCCGGTTGTCAGCCCAAACGGCTGGTCCCTGGTTGTCAGAATCTGGAAAAGCACAAATGACTCATTGTCAATGTGCCCCGCGGTGCCGTTGTTCAGGAATGCATTTACATGGCCCTGCTGGTCCGAGACAATAATGTCAAAGAGATTGTCGTTGTCCAAATCAGTGAGCGCAATTCCGTATGCCTGGCCAGGCAGCTGCAGCACAGTAAGGTTTTCACCGGCCAAGGTGCCATTGGTATTGTTGAACATTATGACCTTGCCGCTTGCGGTGCCGACAAACAGCTCAGGGAAATCATCGAAATAAACATCAGCGCTTGCCATGCCCCATGAGGTTTCCCCCAAATCGAACAAGATGCTTGGAGTGAAGTTGACAGAGTTCAGCCTGTCATCCTGGACTGTTGTCCTGCCCTCATTGTGGTAGAAATACACTTTGCCGCTCTGGGTTCCCAAAATTACATCAGGCTTGAGGTCCCCATCAAAATTATTGGTTGTGACGCCCCTGATCTTTTCGCCTGGCTGCGGCGGAAGTATGCGCGGCGGGAATATGAGAATGTCCGGGATTTGTTCCGGTATGTATTCTGTCATCTGGCCGACTGCAAAATTGATGTTGTTGCTTGGGTCGGGATCAGCAGGCATATTGTCCGGATTTGCATATGCAATGATTGAATTGTTGCCATATAGCCCGGCTGTCTGCCAAATCATTGACACATTTATTGAAGATGATGCCGGGACATCCACATAAGTGAAATAAACCCTGTCTGTCAACGATATGTTATGGTTATAGAAGCTAATCCGGACATTTTCCGCATCAATAGGCTTAAGGTTCTGGATTACTGCTGTCACAAGCCTTGTCTCGCCGGACAGGATAGGCGTATTTGGCGAGATTGTGACCTGCTCCACGGCCAAATCAGGGCCATCAACATACAACAGGACGCTGGCAAGGTTATTGCTGTAATTCGACTCATAAATTTCTGATGCATTCTCAACCAGGACTGAAACATCCAGTGTGCCGGCAAATGAAGATGTATCCCATGTTATTTCTGCTGTGCTGCTGCTATTTGCTGAAAGATTCATCAGCGCCCTTCCGATAACAGCATTGCTTGCCTTGAATGTGACATTGAAATTAAGGGCGTCCTTCAGGCCAAGGTTTGAAACAAGCGCGCTGACCAAGATATCATTTCCTGTAATTGGCGTTGTGTTTGAAACATTAAAGGAAATACCCTCGGATTTCACTTCCAGGTCCGGGCCTGGAAGCACGTCCATCATGAAATATGACACTGCGCCATTGTCAGCATTGTCGGTTGCGCGCACTTCAATGCTGTAGCTGCCCGGCAGGGCAGGCCCCTTGAATGTGCCGGCAAAGAAGCCCTCATCGTCCACAAGCAGTGAGATGTTTGCAAAGGTGTAAGCTGTTGGAACCAAGGCTGTGGCACTGGCAATGCCGCTGGCATCTGTTGCATTGATTTTGATCGTAATGTAATTATTTGTGAACTCATTGCCTGTTGCGCTGCTGACTATCACAGGAGGCGTGCTGTCAATGCTGAATGAATCGGCCAAGTCAAAGGCAAATCCTGCACTGTCTATAACCGTAAGCCTCAAATCCAGATTGCTGCTGATTGTCTCATTTGACTCAAATTCAAATTGCCCCAGTCTCAGCCCGGCGGGCGACAATGTTATGTGGAACCTGGAGTCATTCATGGCCACGCCTGCAATGTTGCTGAATGTGCCATTTGCAAATCCGAATACCCTTCCATTCGGGCCAATTATCCTGCTTCCGACACCGAGCGCATTTTCAAAGTATGCAGTTGGCGGCGTATTATCAATTGAAAACGCATCGCTGAGATTTATGGCCTGATAAGTTCCATCTGTTGCCACAATCCTTATCTTGCTATAGCCATTCAGCAACGATGTGCCCCATAGCTGGGTTTCATTGATTGTTTCATTCTGCAGCGTGGAAAGTGTATTGATTGTTCCAATCAAATTCCACTGGCCCTGTGAGAAATACAGGCTGCTGTTCACTTCATATGGTGTTGCATATGAGAAAGGCTGCCAATAATAGACACTTGAATTGGCATAACCCTCCCCGTCATTATCCACACTGAACATGATTGGATAGGCGCCTGTTGGCGTATCAGCTGCCTTTGGCGAATTTAGCTTGACAACTGGCGGATCGTTGATTATATCGACATACTCGAGCTTGATTGGCGAGTAGCCAGTGTTGTTTGCTATGTCCTGCGCAGTTACAAATGCAGCAAATGTTTCCCCCTGGGACGCATCCCAGTCAAACTCAGCTGATGTGATGATGGCAGTAAATGTTGAAGAGCCAGTCATGAACTTGCCGATTGACAGATTGCCGGCTGAAACATTCAGGTAGACACTGGAGGTCGCGATACCCACTGCGTTATCCGTAATTGTGGTCGAAAAAGTCACGGCGTTGGTGTTTTCTGTGACATTTGCAGGAGTGATTGCAATAGGTGAAATATCCGGCCCGATTGTATCCTGCTCTATTGACAGTGTTTCGATAAATGCATTGTTTGCCGTATCTGTGTCATAGGGCATATCAGCAATGATTGTTATGTTATGGGCGCCATAACCAAGCCCTGCAAGATTCCATGAGAAAGTCCAATTGACTGAGGCTGGTCCTCCGGACCCCACGGGCAGCACAGGCAGATTCAATTGTGTCATGGCTAACTGGGTTCCAAATTCATTATACGCCCTGAGTATGGGCCTTGCAGTTGAATTGCCAAGATTGCTCACTGCGACCTTAACCTGGGTTGATGTCCCCTGCAATGGTATTGCGGGATTAAATGAGACACTGTCTACTGACACATCTCCAAAGATTGTGAAATTCCTCAAGCCAGTTGTATTGGAATTGCCTGCAATATCATAACAGTAAGCATTCCACAAGTAAGACCCAACACTGATATTTTCAACCAGCTTGCTGCTGTTGGCCCCGGATGTCGCATTGATGTTGAAAGTATAAGCTCCAGCGACTGAAAGGTAGCAATTTAGATATGGGCTGCTTTCATCGAACACTTCGAATGTGAAATTTATGTCGTCTTCGGAATTTGTATTTGTATAGTTCTCTTCCGGAGCGATAAGATTGACCTGCGGCGGTATCCTGTCAATGAGGAAGCTGCTGGTTTCGCTGCTCACAGACTGGCCTGTCCCATCCTTGCAGGTCACATTCCATTCATGATATCCGTTGGAGAGCCCGTTGATGGCAGGTGAATATCCAGTAAGGCCGTTTGGCACAGAATAATCTGTTGCTGCAACTGCTCCATCGATTGTGAGATTGCACAATAAAGTGGGATTGACATTATCCACTGCTACTGATGCGAATGATATGCTTTGCGCATTCAAATGGGCGCCGCCTATCGGCGACACCAATGTAACACTGTATGGGGCAGTATGGTCAATTGTGAAAGTGGGTGAATAAGCCCTTGTGGTTGCCAGTGAATCGCTGACATCCACAGCAACCCTGTATCTTTCATCAAGAACAGCTTGCGTGTCAAACAGGAAACTGTTGTCATTGGTCGAACCGATCAATTCCAGTTCTTTGGCAATATCCTGGTCAGGCGACGCGCCCCTGTGGACATGGTTGTACAAAATCCTTTCACCATTCAGGTAAAGCTGCACGCCATCGTCACTGCCGATTTTAATCCTGGCCAGGCTCAGATTCTCAGAGTATATATAGATGAATCCATAAGCAATCTGGTCACTTGCAGATGTAAAAATGCTGTACAAGTCAATGTACGCATCCGGATCCTGGCGCACAAACCATGTTTTGCCTGAACTGTTCAGTCCGGCTGCTGGCATAATCGTGCTCTCATTAACATAGTCCACGTCAAATTTGGCGTCCCCGGCATTGTCATACGGGCCTGCAAGCAGCCAATCCCTGATAAACCCGCTTGCATCAGGTGTTGCACTGGCGGATACGCCATCAAAGCCCAGGCTTAGGTTGTAGGGCGTGTTGTCAAGCTGTGCCAGCCTTACATAATATCCCCATGCGCCAGAACCCTGGTCAACCTTTATCAAAAGTCTGTTCCAGCCAGGCTGCAAAGTGACATACGGTTTTTCAAGATAGATTGTTGAATTGAAGGCATTGCTATCTTCATCTGTTATTGTCCAATTAACTGGCCCGCCTGCGTCAAAGGTTGACGATGCTGTCGGTGATGTGATTGAAACCTGCGGTGCATCGTTAATGATGTCAATGAGGTCGCTGTAAGTGGCTGTATAAGCGCCATTGCCTGCCTGGTCATTGATTGTTACATTGTATTCCAGGATTAGGCCCTGCAACAGGTTGAGGTTCTCGTTCACCAATCCTCTCAGCAATCCATTGAAGTTTGTCAGGCTTACAGACCTTTCAATTCCGCCGATAATGTAATTTAGCCTGCCGCTTGCAACATTTATCCCTGTCTCATTATCAGTGACATTGATGAGGATTTGCACGGTCCCGGAATTCTCTGTGGCATTTGCCGGCGATTGCACGATGCTATTGAACACTGGCGGAGAGACATCCCGGGTAACTTCCACAATGGCTAGGAAAGCATTGTTTGATTCCATGCTCTCACTATAAGCATTATCTGGATCAGCTGTTGCATTCAATGTCCTGTTTCCAAACATTCCTGTGGGGAAATTCACACTGAATGAGGTGTACTTGGTCTCTCCTGCGGCCAAGCCAGCGACATAATTCTTGCCGAGGAATAAAGCGTCCCGGTAAGCCGAGACTGAAACAGGTGTTGTGACTCCGTCGGTGCCAATATTTTGTATTGAGACATTGGCAATTCCAGAGCCGCCTTCATATGCCCCTCCTGTGAAAACAATTCCAGTAATCCTGAAATCAACATTGCCGGCTGTATAATTGTACATGCTTGAATTTACCCTGTTGCCGCTGAAGTCAACAGCCTCGAAAAGGAATCTCACAAGGGCCGAGGCGCCAGGAGCTGGAATCAAGCCGCTGTAATTTGCTGCTTTTGCCGTGGTTGCAACTGGCACAAATGCACTGCTGTTAAAGGAATAATACAGCCTGGCCGAGGAAATTCCCACATTGTCGCTGACAATAATAGAGACATTTGTGGCATCAAGAGCGGTTGGTGTTGACGGCCTCTTTGTTGGCGGGCTGAATGTTGGAAGCGCGCCATCGGCTATTGCCATTCTCAAATCAGACATCGCAATAAATCCGTCAGTGTCATTTGCGATAATCCTGTAAGTGATGGTTGCAGTTGTGCCGGAGGCAGGGATTGCGGCCCTGTAGAGGCTTCCGGATGGAATCATGCTGAGATTGAAAGCGCCAGTTGCATTTGATGAGTATGACAAGAGCGCTGAGCTTACAGATGTGTCATCTGTAATGATTGCACTGACATTTATGACCATGTCCAGGCCCGGATAGGCAGGAACCTGTGTAATGTTTGCAATGACCGGCGAGCTGGATGCATAGTAAGTGCTGTTCTGCGTGACTGACTTTTTGCCAGACATGTCAATTGCCTGAATCCAATAGGTGACAGATGTTGAATTTCCTGTAGCTGGAATCCTGGCAAAATATGTGCCATTGGCTGAGGTGCCAGAAATCCTTGTCATGAAAAGGCTTTTTTCGGACTGATTCTCCAGATTGTAGTACAAAATCGCGTCAGCCACGCCAATGTCATCGCTGACTCCTGCATAAATGGATGCCGGCGCCAGGTAATTCACATTATTGCTGAAAGTTGTAAAGGAATCAATGTTTGGGTCCTGGCTGTCAAACCTGAACTGGGAGTATGGAGAGACAAGCTCGTTGCCCGCGAGATCATTGGCAGTTATAGAAACATAAACCCCTGTCTGGTTCACTGTAGACAAGGATTTTACATGCCTTTGCGGCGTCGTTACCAAAAGCGCATCTCCAAGGTAACCGCCAACATTTGTGCCAAGGTCCTGGCTGGCCATTATCGGGGAGCCTGAATTTGCAGAATAAACCCTCACTATGCCGTCGCCCGCGCCAGCCACGATTTCATATTGGCCATCGCCAAATACATCGGCAAATTTAGGTGAATTGAGGTCTGTGCTGGCACTTGCGGAATATTCCAGGACATACTCGCTATTATTTGAGAACTGGTAAACCAGCAGGCTTCCGGTCGCATCCCTTCCAACAAGCAGTTCAATGTTTCCGTCATTGTCCCAGTCTGCACTGTCTGACGGCGTAATTGTTGTGCCCAGGTCCGCACTTCTGAAAACTTCAGAGAAGGTGCCACCTTCATACTTGAAAATATGGAAGAAGTCCTGGGACCCTACGGCAATCTCATCAATTCCATCATGGTCATAATCGCCATGGGTGATTCCTGCAATGCTGGTTCCCAGGTCACCGCTGCTGTATTTTTCCACGTAAAAGAACCCGTTAAAGCCATAAATGACCATCCTGCCTGTGGCACTGAAATCTCCGGTTATTATGTCAGCGACATTGTCGTTGTCTGCATCAAACACCTCTATTGTCCTTGGCGTATCTGCAACGGCAAAACTGGTCTCAAGGGCATATGCATTGCCATTCCAGCCAAAGATGTAGACTTTGCCATCTGTTGCATCAGGCACCAGGATTTCCTCGATGCCGTCGCTGTCAACATCGCCTGTGGCGAGCGCAAACACATTGCCTTCTGACACCCTGCCTGCTGAAGAGTTTAAGGTGTAGGTGTTATTGGAAAATTTGAATACCCTGAAGTATATGCTGTTGCCTGCAGTGTAATCTGAGGTTATGAGCTCAGGCTCCCCGTCATTGTTGACATCGGCCAGGGCAAGGCCAATCCCGCTGTTGGAGCCGTAATTGGCGCTGAAGAATTCCCTTGTCAAAGTGGAGCTGTCAAGTATATGGAAAACGCCATCTGTGCTTCCGGCTATTATCCTTGATTTCGCACTATCCGCAAGATTAGGCATGCCTCCGCGGAACTTATAGTCGAGGCTTAATGTATCGTTGAAGAATGTGACATTGTCGAAAGAGTAAGATATTCGGGGGTTCACAATCTCAACATTATCCAAAAGCACAGCGCCAATTTTCACACTGCTGCCTGTGACAGGGTAAGCCGGGTCAGCCTGAAGCAATTGCAAAGTTGGCGTTTCGCCGTCTGCCACGAATGAGAATTTGGCAGAAGATGAGCTTATGCCATCGCTGTCTGTTGCCTTGGCGTAATAAAAGAAGGTTGAGGTCGGGCCCATTGGAGTTATGTTTATTTCAAACAATCCATTTCCAAGGTCGGTCATTGGATAGTCCACGAAATTTGGCGAGCTGAAAACCTGGATTTCGGCAAGCCCGCCGCCATTGCCAAAATAAGAGTCCTCATAGAAGCGGACATACCTGGCAGGCATTGGGCTAAATATTGTTGCATAAGGGCTGACAATGTCATTCTGCGCCATGACAGAATCCTGGACAATGTCGAAATTGATGCCGTCGGTTGAGACACCCAGCCTGTAATCCCTGGCTGACCTGTCATAATAGCCGGCATTTCTTATGTTATAAACAATAATGCGATCGATAATGTGTGTTGCGCCAAGGTCCACTGTTAAAGTCGCGCCAGCCACGCCATCAGAGGTCAGCCAATAGTGGTTTTGTGTCGAGCCATCCTCCAGGAAGCCATCAATAGCCATTGAGGCTGCAAACTGCGCACTGTATGTGCTGGTTGCAATTGCCGTTGCCCCATTGCTTGCAAGCGCGAGATTTTTTTCTGTGTCCTCATTGCCCAACGACAAGGCAGCTGAGACAACATAACTGTCATCAGTTATTGCCGCAACAAAATTCACTTCTGTATTGTTTTTGGGATTCAAAGGCTGCGTAGTGACATTTATTATAGTCGGTGGATAAGTTGTCCTATAGCTGAAGACTGCGGAATCTGCGCTGTTATTCGAAATGTCCCCTGCCCTGACAAAATAGGATATGTTTTGCGGGACTCCGGTTGCCGGGATTGTGGCGTTGTAGGAGCCGAATGCTGCATTGCCAGCTGTCCGGTTCATTGCCAAAAATTGGAGAGGGCCATTGTTTGCGCTGTAAACCAGCTGCACTGCGGATATGAGTGTGTCATCCGAAACAACAGCAGTGATTGGTATCGGCTGCCCTGTGCTTGTGACAGCCTGGAACTCAGTCATATTATGGATTGTAGGCGGCACAACATCGAGTATCCTTCCGCTGAGGTTTATGGCTATTAATCTATTTTCCGGGTCATTTGAGCTGACTGCAATTATCCTGCCAGAAAGATCCAATGGCATGGATGTATCAAGCACAGCTTCAAATGTGACCGATGAATTAATGGTGAGGTTAAACGGCATTGAAGGGGAAGTCACCGGCGCCCCGACGCCAAGCCTGTATTGACCATTGGCAGGGCTGATAACGCCGGCATTTGTAAAAGTGCCATCGCCATTGCCCAGGAGCAGGAGCGTGGTCTGGCTCGAATAGGTCACAATCACCAAATCCTGATAGCTATCATTGTTTATGAGCGCATTGTCCATTGCATTGTTGTTGTTCACATCGATTCCTGCATAAATTCTGGCCTGGAAAGTGCCATTCCCAATTCCCTTCAGGAAATAAAGCGCGCCTCCGCCGCCTGAATCTGTTGTTATGATATCAGCAAAGCCATCCTGGTCAAAATCCGCCACGGCCAGGCCGTAGAGGTCAGTATAAGGATAGGCAATTGTCAATGGCGGCGCAAACGAGCCATTGCCGTATCCCAGATAAGCATAAAGATTGCTTGAGGATGTGGAAAGTATGAAATCAAGCTTGCCGTCATTGTTTATATCGCCTGAATCCTTGCCTCTTGCGGTTGTCGGGGCATTTGGCAATTGAACCCTCACAAAAGAGCCGTCTCCCTGCCCCTTGAAAATATACATAATCTGGTTATTGCCACTGAGAATGAAATCAGTGTTTAGGTCTCCATTGAAATCGCCGGAAGTTGTGTCCATGGCATAGCCGCTTGAAGTGTAGGTGCCGATTATCACCCCTGGCTTGAAACTGCTTCCAGTCAGCGGGAGGAGTTGGTTGTTCTCATAATATCTGACATTGTCGTCATTGCCGCCCGCTAAAATGTCGCAGTGCCCGTCGCTATTGAAGTCTCCAACTGAAGCCCCGCGGATTGTGGAGGAGTCCTGGGCAACAAAGCTCGTCGCTGCAAATGAGCCATTGCTTTCCACCGGCACTATCTCTATCCTTCCATTATCGTGTGTCTGGACAATGAAGTCATTTGCGCATTCAGTATCATGGCTTCCGCTTACACCAACAAAGCCCGGCAAGGCTGCGCGCCCGCTTAATACGGATGTGCCATTGTTGAGCAGGGTGAAATTCTGCGCAACATACTGGTCAATTGTTACATCTCCTATGGCCCATTCCAATGGCGACACAACTGCATCAGGCCCGATTACAGGCACAATGAATGCATCACTTTCGGCCAGATTGTTGCCGGCATCATAGGCTATAATCTCAAAGGTAAAAATGCCCTTGAATCCCAATGGGATATTGGCACTGTAAAGGCTGCCTGACAACTGGGTCATGTTGGCCAGGAAATATTCCCCATTCTTGGAGAAATTCAGGCTCACGAAATTGACTGCGCTGTTGTCAGTTACAACGGCTGTGATGTTCAGGCTGTCGGTATTCTTTGGTTCTGCCGGACTGAAAGTGATATTTGAGATAACAGGAGGTGTAATATCTGTAACTGTTGCCGAGACAGGCACTGCAATGGACGGAGCTTCCAAATCATTGGATTTGACCAGTATTGAATCTGAGAAAATTTGTGGCAGCGAGGTATCGAGCCTTAATTCTATTGTTATAGTTTCATTGGGCGATATGATTATTTCAAATCCGGTGTCAATTGGTGTCGTGCTGACAGACATTCGCTGACTGCCCAGCGGCGCACCTATCAGCGTGTTTGCCGGCGCAGTGAAGGTTCCGTCCCCATCCCCTTTGTACCACCTTACATCAGAATTGCTGTACCTGGAAATGACAATGTCCATATTTCCGTCCTGGTCAAAGTCATAATTTTCCGCAGGGATATAATCACTTAGGCTTATGCCTGAATACACTTCTGCCTGGAAAGTGCCATCCCCGTTTCCTTTATGGAAGTATAAGTCACCTGTGCCGCCCCAATTCTCAGCCATGATATCCACATTCCCATCGTTGTCATAATCAGCAAGGACAACGCTGTAGACATTATAATACGGGTGGCTGACAAGTTCCCTTGCAAAGAATGTCCCGTCACCTTTTCCCTTGTAAAGCCATAAATTATAATCTGAGGTTGCTGAGACAAAGTCAATGTGGCCGTCATTATTGACATCGCCTGAGTCTTTTCCACGTCCTGCTGCAGGCAATCCCTCCAGCAGGGTGCTTGTGAAAGTCCCGGAGCCAGTTCCCTTGAAAAGGTATACATTTCCACCATTGCCGGAAATGACAAAATCGTCATTGCCATCCTCATCATAATCAGCCACTGCTATGTCCATGCCATATCCTGATGATGAATATGTACCTGAATAAACCTGCGGCGCGAAGGCAAAGGGCGAGGTTTGCTGGTAGTAATGGATATTGCTGTCGCTCCCCCCTGTCACAAAGTCGCAATCATTGTCATTGTCAAAGTCAGCGATTCCAACTCCCCAAACGCCGGTCCATGGCTCGTCGACAATTGAGGTCTGCGGCCCGAAAGTCCCATCACCATTGATTTTAAGATATGCGAGCAGGCCACTGACATCGGAGGTGACAATGAAAGCATTGCTGCATGAAGATACATACGAAGTGTTTTGCGAAGCGTTCAGGAAATGAGGAAGCTTGACGCTGGCAATCAATTCAGCTGCCCCGTCATTCGTTATGGACAGATTGGCCCTGACATCATTTCCAATGCCCACTATGGAGAAATTTATTTCCAATGGCACAACGATAATCTGCGGTGTGGCGAAAGTGATGACCATGGGGCTTGTATTGACTGAATTCCCGGCCGGATCCCTGGCAAGCAGGTAGAAATCAGTCTGGTTCAATGCCAATGGCCCTATCTGCACAAAGTAAGTATTATTTCCAGTGGCATTTAGGTAAACAACAGTCCTGTTAACTCCATTGTAGTAGCTGAGATAGGCCAAGCCGACAAATTGGTTATCCTCAATCACAGCTGTGATGTTTATTTTATCATTTACGCTTGGGACTGCCGGATTGAAAGTGACATTGCTGATTGTCGGAGATTCCCCATCTGCCAGGTAATAATAAAATATTGAAACATTTGTATTGCCGGCCAAATCTGTTGCATTGATAAAAAAGGTAACATTTCCTGTGCTGTTCCTCGCAGGTATTTTGGCGGCAAATCCATCAGAACCAGCTGCATAAAGCAGGGAATTTGCCATCAGCACATCGCCATCCGTAGATGAAGACCAGCTTGTGCCCGTTACATCTGATGACGGCGGCCAGAATCCAAGCCCAACTGTCCGGCCCTGGCCAATCTGCCTGGTGGCCACCAAAACCCTTCCATCATTCCAATTTGCAACCCTTTCAGAGCCAGCCACAACTGATGTGCTGGCAGCGCGATAATAATCCACATAGATGGAATTGAATCCCCTGAAGATCGGATGATTTGGTATCAGGATGTTGACAAGGCTGCCGCCGCTGGATGAACCTGTGCCTGAAGGGATGGCATAATAATTGTTGGAAAGGAATCTTCCTTCAAGGCCTGTGCAGCCGCCATTGTAGGCAAATACGCCCATCACAACGCCTCCTCCGCTGTCCACATAGTCCGCCATGACATTGCCCATGGCAACACTGTTGGAATAGCAATAGTCCGTCCAGGTAATCACTGCATCATATGCCATTAACTGTCCCAATGTCGGAGTTCCGCTTGTTGCATCGTACGTATCAGCAGAGTTAATAGACGGGAATTGAAGGAGCTTATTCTTGACATCAGTTAGATAATTGGATGGATCGGCTCCGAGCACAAGAACATTTATCTTGTTTTGCCCTGATGAATTCATCACTATGCTTTCAAAGTTCAGGCCGTCATAGCTATAATAAAGCGTTGCGCCAGTGACTCCCACATTGTCTTCAATATCTGCAGTAACGGAAACATTGTCACTGTGCTTTGGATAAACCGGCTCAAGCTGCACTGTTGCCACGCCCGGCACCTGGCCATCAATTGTGAAATTGAAGCGTGAGGAGTTTGTGGCAAATCCGTCAAAGTCAACTGCATTGATGTAAAATTGCATGCTTAATGTCTGCGCCGCGCCGGGCATGGTTGCGCTATAAGCATCACCAAGATTGCCCATTGCAACAGAGTCAAAGCATTCATTCAAAGTATAGCAAACCCCATTTTGGCCTGAATTGTACATTGCTGCTATTTCGGAATTGGTCAGCGATCTCCCATAAATTTTGACTTCGTCAATAAGGCCATTAAATGGCTCGCTCAGTATATTGTGGATGCCAATTTTAAGGGCATTGGCATCAAGGGTGTAAAGGCCATTCTGGGATGATGCTGTTGGGTCCAGCGCGCCATTTACATAAATTCTCCTCACGCTTCCATTATGGGTTATTGCCACATGGTTCCAGGCATTTGCCTGGAGCGGCAGGCTTCCCTGGAATTCAGAGTAGGCGCCTGAAGCGTCTTTTGAGCCAAAGAGAACATTGCTGTTCCTGATTTGGAGCAAATACTGATGGTCGCCCTTGAACACCACATTATGATTGCCGGACAGTGTAGTGGGATAAATCCATGCCATGACTGTCACAGTTGATGGGCTCAATGAGGCATCATGCGGAACATTAACATAATCATCAATGCCGTCAAAGCTGAATGCATCTCCGGACTTGCCCTGCGCAAAGCCTGCGCCATTGACCAATGCGCCATTATTGCTTCCTTCGGTGTCATCAGCATTATTTTCAGCCGCCCAATGGCTGATAATTCCTGTCAGGTTCAATGCGCCAACCTGCTTTGTGTAGAAAACAATTGCAGACTGCACACCTTTATCGTCGGTAATATTTGCAGACACATCAATGTTTTGATTCAGGCCAGGGAAAAGGGGGTCTATGCTGACATTGAATATGGCGGGAGGAGTCGTTGTCTGGAAACTATAATTACCGCTAGCTGACATGAGGTTCCCGGCATCTGTGGCTACAATAAAATATGTGTAATTTGATGATATGTTATAGTATGGTATAGTTGCGTTGTAGATGCCAGAAAGGCCTGTGCCCATATTTCTGCCCATGACATAAGTCAGAGTCACATTATCCCTGAAGAATTGCATTGTCACATTTTTAACCTGGGAATTATCACTGACCGTTGCTTCTATCCTGAAGGATTGCAATGCATTCTGAACTCCGCTGACATTGGTGATGTTTTCTATTAAGGGAGGCAGGGTGTCGATGATTTCAGCAGAAACTGGAATTCCAGCAATTGGATTTATTGGATCATTCGAGCGAACTGTAACATTTCCAGAGAAATTTCCAGGCAATCTTGTGTCCAGCTGGATTTGGAGGGTATATCCTGAATTGGGGGCCAGCCTTACTGTCATGAATTTCCTTGGTGTCGGTGCTGACACTCCCATCCTGCCATTGCCCAGTGCCGGGCCAATGATGGTATTTGCGGGCGACACAAACGTTGCATTGCCATTTCCCTTCAGCCATCTCAACGATGTTGAAGTGTATGTGGCAATTGCCAGGTCCATCTTGCCATCATTGTCAAAATCAAAATTATCTCCCGGAGGGTAATTATTCATATCCTGACCAGTGTAGACTCCGGTTTGGAATGTCCCATCCCCGTTGCCTTTCAGGAAGTAGAGCTCTCCACCGCTCGAGGAACTTTGTGAGATGATGTCAATCCTGTCATCGCTGTCAAAGTCAGCCAGGATGACGGAATAAACATCCGAGTACGGGTGAGTGATAGTCTCCCTGACCTTGAATGTCCCGTCCCCATTGCCCCTGTAGAGGTACAGATTTGTTGAGCTCGTGCCAATGACAAAGTCCATATTACCGTCGCTGTCAACATCAGCGGCGTCCTTGCCCCTTGCGCTTGTGATGGCATCTGCAAGCTGCGTTTTTACAAAAGAGCCGTTCCCGAGCCCTGTGAAAAGGTATAGGAGCTGGTTATTTCCGGAAAGGATGAAATCCTGGTTGCCGTCATTGTTATAATCTTCAACTGCAACATCCATTGCATAGCTGCTTGATGTATAAGTGTTCAACACCTGCGCAGGTGAGAATACATTGTTATCATTGTTATTGTAATAATACACATTATTGGTGCTGCTGCCAGTTACAAAATCACAGTCATTGTCATTGTCAAAATCCCCTATTCCCAATCCCCACAGCTGGGACCATGGCTCATCCGCAACCTGCTGCTGGGGGCTGAATGTGCCATCCTGGTTGCTCTCCACCATCAATATGAGGGCATTGTTGTCGCCTGTCACAACAAAAGGCCTGTCGCAGGCGACAGATGAATTTTTCAGGAAAGAGGGCAATGAAATCCGCACAGTGAGGTTAACAGTCCCATTGTTATATATTGAGATGTTCTCATACAGCAAATCCCCGATGCCGGACTGGGCAAAATTGACAGAGGATGGGCTGTAACCCATCTGGGGAATGGCAATCGGGATTAAAATAGGATCGGAACGGTTGAGATTGGTGGAATTGTCCTCGGCCTGGATGATGAATTCTGTTTCGTTGTAGAAAATTGGCCCGATGTTTATTACAAATGTGTTGGGCTGGACTCCGGGCAGCATTTGCCTTGCCACGCGCTGGCTGCCGACTGTGTAATTGATTGTGACATTTTTCAGGCCAATGTTGTCAGTCACTGTTGCCTTGACACTTATGATATCATTTAAAGTTGGATTTGGGGGGATGAAACTGATATTTGATACCATTGGAATCTCTGCATCAGTGGAAAATATTTTTAGCTGGGACACATTGGTGTTGCCGGCTGCATCAGTTGAGCTGATGAAATATGTTACATTGCCTGACACATTTGCAGGAGGGATGTCGGCGAAGACCAAATTCTTTGGCGAGGTGAAAAGCAATGAATTTGCCATCAGGACATCACCGTCTGTAGCTGAGCTCCAGCTTGAGCCAGTGACATCTGACGACGGGGGCCAGATTCCCAAGCCAACCACCCTTCCGCTCCCTATATCCCTGGTCGCAACCAAAGCCCTGCTATCGCTCCAGTCAAGTACCCTTTCCGAGCCAGCTACAACAGTTGTGCTGGCCGCCCTATAATATAGCACGTTGAGCACGGAAAATCCGTCAAGTATCTGGTGGCCTGGCTTGAGGATATTGAAAGTGCTGCTTCCTGAAGTGTAAGATGTGCTTGAGGGGATTGCAAAGTAATTGCTGGACAAGAACCTGCCAGCAGGCCCCTGGCACCCGCCGCTATATGCAAACACGCCTGTCACAACTCCTCCACCATTGTCCACATATGCAGCCAGGACATCCCCCAAAGCCACATTATTGAAATAGCAGTTGTTTGTCCATGTCAGGACTGCATCATATTGCATCAGCAGGGCCAGGCTCGGCGTGTCAAGATTTGCCTGGAAGACATCAACGCTGTTTATGAAATTGAACTGGAGCAGCTTATTCTTCACATCATTCAGGTATGAAGCTGAGTCTGCACCGAGCACCAACACGTCCAGCTTGCCAGACAGGGTATTGGCCATGGAAATGTTTTGGAAGGTTATGCCATCATAGCTATAGGAGAGGATTGTGCTGGCAATATCATTTTTGTCGAGAATCCTTGCAGTGACCCTCGCAGGCTTCAAGGCACTGGGCAATGGCAATGAGGTTTGGATATTGCCGAAGCCAGGAGGCATTGAATCAATCAAAACAGTGAATAATGTGGAATTGGTTGAAAATCCATCAGTGTCTATTGCAGCCACAAAATAGGATATATTTGTGATATTGGCCATCCCAGAGACTGCACCCTGGAAAATGTCCCCTCCTGCCAAGGCCATGCTGCCTGTTGCAAATGGACCGCTATCATATCTGTAATAAATCTCGACAGAAGCCACACCCTTGTCATCAGTCACATTTGCAGTTACATTGAATCCCTGCCCGCCTGCAACTGCAGACGGATAGTGTGAAACACCATTAATTATTGGGCCCGATGAAACATTGAATCCTTCCATCCGGAGGTTGTTCAGCTCATTCAGTTCCGGGAAATAGTTGTATGCATCTGCGTTCGCTGTGAGATTATGCGAGCCTAAAATCCCGGCATAATTAACTGTTGTTGAAATGTTGAGTGAAGCCCCAGGAGGGATGTTGATGGTGGTGTAAACATTCTGCACAAATGCATTGTTCACAAGGAATTGCACATAATAATCAGGGTAGAGGGTGACTGCGCCAATATTTGTGACCGTTGCTGTGAAATTCAGCAGGTTGCCGACCCTGGCAGGGCTGGGCTGAACAAATACATCTGAAACAATTACATCAGGCAAGTCAACCTGCAGCAGAAATTCATTTTTCAATAGGTTATTGCTCTCATTTTGCTCAAAAATGTAATTATACGCATCGACATTTGCCGTCAAATTTGTCCTGTTGCCCACGGAGACAGCCCAGGCAAAAATCACTGATCGCGACGCGTTTGGAAGTATGGGGCTGCCAACAGATGCCGGCACATACGCATTGCCCACAAATACATCATTCAGGCTCACTGCCACATAAAATCCACTTTCTACTGAAGAGCCCCCGATGTTCATCATGGTGATATTGAAATTTATTACCGAGCCAAGCGCTGCAATTGTCTCATTTGGCATCCAGCTAATGTTTGTCAGGATCAAGTCCGGTCCGATTATGTATGGGAGCGCTACTGAATTTTCATTATTGCCCAGGTCCTGTTCCGGGATCCAGCCGGATGGATTTACAACAGCCTTGATAACATGGTCTCCAGGTATGGCCTGCCACATGCCGCCTATTATAATTGAAGAGCCTGATGTCAGGACAGTATCAACAATTGTGGAAGTGATAAACAGGTCATCCACGAAGAAATCCACCAAGATTGGGCCTGACAAGTCAACAATTCCAGCATTCCTGACAGTTGCGTTGACAACCATGCCAGCGCCCGAGATTATGGATTCATTTGGAACAACAGTCAGCACATCAATTACTAGGTCAGCGCCCTGAATAACAGGCAACGAGAACAAAAGATTGTTGTTGCTTTCATTTTCCTCGCTGATGGAATTTGCTGAGTCTGTGATTACAAATAAATTATAGCTGCCAACCAGGCCAGAGGTATCAAGGGTGGCAGGCACATTCACTGCCTGCCCGGCATTTGCGCTTGCCAACTGCTGGTCAAATATCCTTGGCTGCGGCAAATTATAAGTCGACCTGAAAATAGAATATTGGCCAGGATTGTAATCTGTCCACATGATGTATCCATCACCTGAATTGCTGACTGCTATTGAAGGGAAAGTCCAACCCGTCCATGTCGTGACATAGGCGCCATTGCTCATTTGTGTGTCCTGAGTCAAAAGGTTGCCATAAAGGCCCACGACAACCAGGTGCAATTCCTGATCGCCTGTAGTTTCATCATAGAATGCAATGTGTGCATTATCATTCAGAAGCGCCATGTTAGGCTGTGTCCTGTATATTCCATCATCCGGAAGAAGCGGGCCAAATGGAAAATAGGCAATGAGGGTAAGGTTTGCCGGCTGCCCATCAAGGCCCGATGCATATGGATTAAAAGCAGTAAAGAAGATATTTGTTTCCAATCCACCTTCATCTGCCGCAACAATGAGCACATTATTTGAGGAGTCCACTGCCAGCTTCTGCCAAAATGATGCGTAGCAATCGTCTATGCTGACTTGGCTCGCATTGATTAATGGCTGCCCATTTGAGCCGTTGAGCATCATGTAAAATACTTCATAATCGCAAGTGAAGGTCACCTCATTCCATGCAATATGGACATTGCCATTGCTGTCAATGCCAATGGATGGGACTGAATGGAACAGATTCCCATATTGCTCTGTAATTCTCACATCGGTAATTATGAAATTCCCATCGTTATCCAGCTTGGCATATCCGATGCTTTCGTCGCCGGTCCTTTCCCAGACAATGTGCACATCCTGGGTATTATCTACTGCGATAGCCGGCTGTGAGTCCTGTGAGCCATGCTCATTCTGGGCATTGATTGATATGTGCATATCACTGACTTCAGTTATGGCAGCAGCAGTGGCTGAACTGCCATCCTGGTCATCAAGCGAAGGGTCAAGCTTCTTGTAAAATATCTGAGGTGAGCCGAGCCTCCTGTCCTGCCACGCTATGTGCAATTTATCATTTGAGTCAACTGCAATTGATGGCCTGACAGCATCTGTGCCTGAAAATGTGAGCTGTGTGTCGTCAATTAGGATATTTCCATTCTTATCTTCCATGCGGTAGAATATTTCCAGATCTCCGGTTCGCCTGTCCATCCATAGCATGTGCAGGTTGCCCATGGAGTCCAGGGCTGAAGTTGGCTGGTCAGCTACAGAGCCAGTATACACTGCCGGTTCACTCAGTCCATACAGATAAGGCGATGTAACAGTCGGGGAAACTATAAATAAATTCATGAAATTATTGGCACTTGAATCGCCGATATTGCTTATGTTGGCTTCTATTGTGACATTTGCGCTGGTATTGATTACCGACGGAGATGAGACAGAGTCCACAATGAGGTCAGGCAGGGCTGCAGCTAATGAAGAACAAAGGATAAGCAGAGCAGCCAGTGCCCATGCAAGATTTTCCAATCCCTTTTGTCTTTTGATTTTCATTTTTTATTTTTTCATTTTATGTTTATTTTTTATTATCCAATATCTCTCTCTTTGCGCTGTTAGGCGCACAATGGATCCAATTCAGGATCGCACGCCTCGACGGTAATATTCACCTGGTCTCCCGGGAATGCAAACAAAGGCTTGATGATGTCCAAAATCTTCGGCGCTGAATTTGTGGGATATATTAATAGGTTCAGTATTCTCGTCGCTGAAAGCAGCCCGTCGCTTGCCCGAACTGAGACGATATGCGTCCCGACATCCGAAATCCCCGGCGTGAAACTGATTAAGCCTGATGCTGTGATATTGAAGGCAGTGCTGTTTGACGTGAAATTCAGCTCATCGCCATCCGGGTCAGTGGCATTAACCTGATAAACAAACAGCGCGCCCTGCAATGTGGACATCGTTGGCATAAACTGGATCACGGGCGGCCTGTTGGTCATAGTTATCTCAAGAGGAACAAGCTGATAGTCCGTATATTCGCCGTCGCTGACACTGAAATTCACTGTGTAATTCCCAATCTGCTCAGCCTTTGGCTTGAAAACCACGCCGCCAGTGTAAAGGTTGACCGTGAATAAACCAGAATCCTCATAAAATAGCAATGCGTCCCCGTCAGGGTCAGATGCTGTGATGTTTCTGTATAGGTAATTTCCAACCTTTGCTGTTATGGGCGCAATGAAGTCAAGCACCGGAGGCCTGTTTACATCAATTATATAGAGCACAAAATCAGTTGTCACATTTCCGGAACCGTCGCTGGCAATTACCTGCAGCTTGTACTGGCCAGCATCGTCATAATTTGTGCTGAGCATGAATGTCTGGCTTGACAGAGTAAACCTGTCTGCAATTGGCTTGGGGAAATTGATGCTCGGCAGGTCCTTTATGTAGAGCTGGATGGGATCATTTTCCTCGTCTGACACATTCACAAATATTTCAATGGCAGACGCCTCATCAACTGTCCTGGCGCTGATGGGCAATAATGTAGGGGCAATGAATGTCCTGTTCTCAACTGAGAAGTTGTATTCCAGGGCCAGCAGGTTATTCTTTGTATCCTTGCACTTGATGTACCTGGTATATGCGACATTATTGCTCAGGTTGGTTATGTTGCTGTAATGTATAAATCCATCAGCAGAATCAAATGGCTGCATCAATGAAAATCTCAGGCCCTTCTGCTCTGAAATTGCACATGAGCTAACTTCATCGGTTTCAAGCCGGAGCGTGAAATTCGTTGTGTTCACCGGGAGTTTGGATTTTTCAGGTGGCGTTAGGCTGAGAATCTGCGGTGGAGTGTCATCAATGTTGAAATCAGCTATCAGCCTGCTCATGATAATGTTCCTATCCTCTGCGGATGCAATTACCTCAAAGGCAAAGGCAAAGTATACGACCTTGCTGTTTGGGTCAATTTTCCTGAGCCCGGCGGCATTTGCGCCAATGTAGGTGAACACTGTCTCGATCTGGGAATTGTTTGCAAGCGGAGATGCGGCAATCTCCTCGCCGCCTTCTCCAATGTCAGCAAGAAGCCCCCTGCTGACCGGATCCTGGTAAATTCCGACAATATTCTGAAGCTGGTCAACTGACTTGGTGTAGGCTGCCCCTAATCCTGATGAGTAGAAATCAGTTCCAGAAATATCCTTGCCGATTTCTGATCCTGACAGGAAGAGCCGGCCGCCATTTAGGATGTAGTTTTGCAAAATTTCTGCCTCTATCCCATTCAGCGTAGATTGGCTATTGCCGGTGTACCAGATTACAAGCCTGAAATCATTGACAAGCTTGTCAGTTATGATGCTTGATGCGGTATCAAAAAACACGCTGTCATAGCCTGCAGAGGCTATAGCCTGCAAATAATCCTGGGACCCTGCCGGATCGGCGCCATCGGAGACCACAAGGAGCACCGACTTGTCTGAAACCTTTACCAGCTGCGCCAGCCTGTTGTCCGCCAGGTATGTCTCTCCGGGCACTGGCGAAGCCATTACGCTGATATTGTGCACACCAAGCGATGGCACATAATCAAACTTGGAAATAACAGTCTCATTGCTCGCAATAAGCAGAGCCTGGCTGGCAACAATTGTTGCATTGTCAAATAATTGGAAGGTTACGGACTCTGAGTCATTTCCGGTGTTTCTTGCAACAAAGGCCACTTCAATCTCCTGGCCGAGCTTGGCTGCGTAAGGCATTTCCAGCTCTGACACCTCAACATTGTCAATTGGGATCTCAAATGAAATGGAGTCAGTCGCCGGATTTAGCGCAAGATCCAGAACATTGACCGTCAGATTGTGCATGCCGAATCCAGGGGTTATGTCAAATCCCTCAAGAGGCGCTTGTGCTTCTGGGCCCTGGTCCAGGATGTAGCTGGCATTCAGCACATTTTCATTGACCTGGAATTTGACAAATGCCAGATTATCCTTAATAACAGAATTGTCAGACGGCGATATTATGCTGACTGTTGGAGGAGTTGAGTCAAGCCTGAAAGCCGAATAGGAAGCAATGGCAGTATTGTTGTTATTGTCAGTTGCCGTCACAGAGATGGGATAAGTCCCATCAGCCAGCGGGGCCTGAAGGGCAGTTTCATATAATCCATTTCCGATGTTGAAAGACATTGTGTAATTATTGCCCAAGTATTTTGCGACCACGCCCTGCAGTGCCTGGTTGTCAGTTATATTCGCAACAACAAGGAACATGGAATTTGCAATATTGCTTACCGCAGGCATGACTTCCACATTATGGATTATTGGCGACTGGTCACCTGCTCCGACTATATACAGGCCTGTTGAATCAATGTTCTCGAACAAGTTGAAATTGCTTTTCAGGATGGCGCCTGGAACAACAGATGGGACACCTCCCTGTATGTTATATAATTGCAGAGAGCCCTTGACAGCATGGTCAAGCAGGGCCGTGTTGTACTTTAGTGAAATGTTCAAATCCCCTATCAGTGCCTCTACACCATCAGGGGAGTTGACATTTAGAAGCTCATTGACAGACAAAAATCCAAATCCTCCATACCCTTCATCGGGAGCTTTGGAAAAAATGATTGTCCCATCGGCAATGTCATTGAGCGCAGTTCCCTGTATCCTGATTCCATACTGGCTCAGCAAGTCAATGTCCAGCTTGTCGCCCTGCAACGCGTTAATGGCCATGATTAAATTCCCGTCAATCAACTGCGACTGGATATTGGATTTTGGGCTTACAGCAGCCTCAAAAATGCTGTCCCCGTCAAAGTCAAAATTCATTGTGAAGCCAGGGGAGCTGAGCATGTCAACAACTGCGACTGAGCCTTGCTTGATATTCATGGTTGGATAGTCAATGGCAAAGCTTTCATTCCTGAGATTTTGCCGTATCCTGAGGGTAAAATTGCCAGTGCCAAATGCATCAATCAGAATCTTATAATCGTCAACTTTTTGCAATACATCAATCCTGATTTTTTTGGTCTTGTTGTCAAAGGAATAAGATGACAATGGAACTGTGGCTTCAAGCTCCCCGCTGGGGAGTATTCCGACATGATTGTCCTGAGAATCATACAAGTGGACGAAGACCGGTGAGCCGACAATTACGCTGAATTCTGGATCGAAGATATTCTTGCCATCCCCTCCTACGCCCTGCGCGATATCTGACCCCCCCACAATATAGGCGATGGTTTTTGCTATGTCTATCTGCTCAACAGGAGCAGTAAGCTGGAGAGTGCCTTCAATAATGGACTTATAGAAATTGCCAGTGATTATTATTGGCACAGTATTCAGGGTTGTTTTTTCCAGTGCCTTATGCTGCGCATCAGCAAAATAGAAGGATGTATCGGGCGTGATGATTATGTCGCCTGAATATTGCGAGAACAGGTTTTGGTACTTGGCCGGGGAATTGCCGCCAACTGCGCCAGCCACAAAATTCTTGTACAATGGGCCCTGCTTGACATATATATTTGCAAGCTTGCCCAGGACATTGCTTGATGGGATTATTGTATTATGATCCTGGATATCCTTGGCAGCTGCTGAAATATCAGCATTTGAAGGCGAGCCAGACAAGTAATAATAGGCAAGATAGCCATTGTTGTCGGTTGTGAATGTTTTTGTTGCACTGTGGATATCCTTTATCACCTTGTCAGCGCTGGCAGAGACATCGCCGAAACCATGATCAGAAGTGATTAGGAAAATTGACTGCTCCAATCCGTTCACGCCGGCAAGGGCGTCAATGATCTGCCCAACTTTAGAGTCTGCATCTGTGTAAGACATGCTGCTGGACGCTGTTGCAAGCCCGTGATCCTGGCTAAGCAGGTAAACAGATACGAAATCCACGGGGTCATTGTCAGACTGGTCGTCATAAGAGTCAATGCTGTTCAGATAGGTTGTCAAATCATTGAAATTATTGATTGTGCCTCCGGAAAAAGAGACATCAATGGCAGTGTTCTTATTGGGGTCATCTGATGGGATGCCCTTTGTAATCGGGGCCTCAAGGGATGCCATGGTCCTGCTGTTTGCCGCCAGGACATCAAAAATCGTTTCTGTGCCAGCTGATGTGAGGTGTGAATTTATCTTATTTGGATCAGTGAAGAGATCAATGACCTGGCCACTTGCCCTGAACCTGTCTCCAGGCACACCGTGGTCTTTTGGCAGCAATCCAGTCATCATTGAAGTGTAAGCGGGGAAAGTCAATTGCGGATAAATGCCTGTAGCTGTGGCCTTCAGGCTGGTGTAATCAGCCATAAGCTGCTTCATCCTTGGCAAATTGCCATTGGCCAGCTGCTGGTTAAACTTTGCAGAATCCATGCCATCAATCACTATAAGGAAAGTTGTGTGCGGCAGTGTCTTCTTGAACTGGAATGTCATTTCGCCGTCGAGGATATGGGTCCAGCCAAGATAAAGCTCGGGCCGCATGGTCTTTGACCATTTGTTGCGCTCCATCTGGATGAAATTCAGTGCCGGCGGCGCAGAATAGTCTGCAGGCTTGAGTATCTGCACAGGAGTGCCAAACACTGGGCTGTCAAGCGGACCCGTATTTCTCACAAAATAGCCGGCATTGTCCGAAGAATTTATGCCATCCATATCCCTGAACGCAATGTTCGGCCCGTTCTCTGTCACAGCCACTGTTGGCCGTGCATTCTGGCCAATATCAGCCAAAGGGGCCACATCAATTATCTGGACATTGCTTATTTGCGTTTCGTCGTAGTCCGCGCCAGGTGAAACCGTGCTTTCAAATTGCGCATACTGGATGTGCGTTTCAGTAGGATAGACCAGATGCACCCTTCCATATTTGTCAACATCAATTCCCGGCGTGTAATGAATGCTGAGAGTATTGTCTGAAGAGACCATCACGGGCATGCTATAGTCGACAATTGCTGACTCAGGATACTCAGGCGGATTTGCCAGCGGGATTGCAGTGAATTTTGAATAGAATATTCTGCGGTCTGGCACAGTTGAGATTGAGGAGGTATATTTTTGCAAGTTCCTGTAGTAAGCCACATGGATATCCCCATTTTCATCAACTACCAAATCTCCATTGCCAATATCATCCCCCAAACCTTTCACTTCGTCTACAGGCCACCAGCGCCAGGAGCCGCGCCTTGGAGATGCTGTGGCTATGTCGGACATAACCTTTGTTTCCTCATCGAGTGCGATCTGATATGAGTTTGAAGTTCGCGATGGCTCGCCAGATACTGCATCAGGAATATCCCATTTCCATGGCCAATGCACAGTGCCGTGCGATATTACGACGCCTCCGCCTGTGGTCTCCTCACGGGCATAGGTCGCTACTTGCAGGCTGTCGCCGAAATAAACTGCCGGCCCGCCCTTTATGTCAAGAGTTGAGGTGGTTGGCACAAGAGGATGTGGGAAGACAACATTCTGCACTGTGAATGCCGCCACCGGGTAAATCTGCTGGAAATAGAATAAATCAGGGAACATCAGGAATACCTTAGAGAGGATAATCGGCATGTCGTTGGTTGGGTCAATCTCAATTCGCGGGTTTGAAAGCTGAGGGTCCCAGAAATCGTCCCAATAATAGATAACAATGTCCACAGCATTGCCCGTACTCCCGCCTATGCTTTTGCCGAAGTCCGTTTTGTAGGTTCCTGCAGTTCCATTGAGGGCCATGAAAATAAGCCATTCAAAGCCTGTTGGATGGATTTCTGAAATGATGAATGGATTGCCCTTGCTGTCAACAGCAATGTCGGGATTCCTGAACTTGCTGCCATACCCTTCCCTAAGGACTTTCCATTTTACTGTTGTGTCCGTGCTCCAGTCATACAATTCTGCATGCTCCCTATCGACGGTGAATTTTGTGCCCCCGAGGGAATACCCATAGACCAGTTTGGTGATTTCATTTCCAGAACTGTCCTTGCTGATCTGAACGCCTACCGCATGCAGTGTATTGCCTGAGTCTATGGCAAACTTGACCTGCTCGACAACCCCGAGCACGCTGAAGCCATCCGCATCCACAATGTCCATAGAGGAGTTGAAAATTCCGTCCGGGTTGACTCCTGCGCCAAGGTCCACAACGAGGTCATAATCCCCGCCGACAAGGTCCGGCGCCCATATGTTGGTAGTTGCAGATTGCACCGTGCCAGCTGTGAATGTCAATTGCTCCTGCGTGTTGCTTGGGTCAGCGTCATATGCCTTTCCATCCTTGAGGCTGCCCTTCTTGACAATATGCAGCTTGCCTTTCTTATTGGCATCCTCTGAAATGATGTCAGTAGCAGCAAAGGCAGCGTCCTTTTTGTTGAAATTCTGCTCCTTGACGCCAGTTGAAATGGCTGACTCAACGACTCCGCACGTATTGCCATTCGCCGGATTTACGCATTTGACATTGAATCCTATCCTGCCTGAATAATCAAGCACATCTACTGATGCCTCGAATTTGCCGTTGTTATTGGCGTCGACCAGAATATTGAATTCGCCGTTTGACAGAATTATTTTTTTAATGTCCTTGCTTGTTTCCCACAGCAACTGCCCGCTGAATGTGCCTGCGTTGTCTGTCATCACGCTCACTGCCCCGGATGACTGCTGGGCCAGGCTTGAAATGGACTGGCCCTCTGCCAGGCCAACTGCGTCTGAATGCTTGATTGCATAAACTTTTACGCTTGTCCCATTGGGCAAGCCAACGGCAGCGGCATAAACTTTTTCACCAATCGAAAAATTATAATCGTATTCGCCCGCGGCATTCTGGGAATCTGCCCCGATGACAGGGGAAACAACCAGCGCAAAAGCCTGCGGGTTGCCCGCGATTGACGCGGCGATGACTGAAATATTATAAAATCCCTCAACTGCATTTTGCAGTTTTACTTTTTCGACATTGTTGACTGCATCCTTTCCTGCACGAGTTGATTCAGGGACAGAGAAACCATTGGCCTTGAAAATATTCCCGTGGAATTTTTCACCTTTAGGGTCTATAACAAGAAGGTCGAGGTCATTGACAAGGTTATGGCTCGGCACTGCTGTTGGCTGGTCCATCCACACAAGGGTGATGCTGATATTCACTTTTTTGGAAAATCTTATTGGGACGCTGCCCAATGCAATGTATGATACAATGTCGTTGTTTGCCTTGAGCTTGTTCGGGTCCTCATTATCCTTGTAAACAAGGCGGGTGGCAAGTCCTGCAGGGAAAAGTGCATCATCCATGCTGAGCATTCCCCATCCCTGGTCATTGTCCGGAGCATTAGTTGCGGTCATGCCACCGGGGCTTCCAAGCTTCCCAATATCCCTGGCGCCGTTGATTATCATTGCCTTCATCAATGACGACGAAACGTCATTGTATCCTTTGAGCTTGGTGAAATACTCAAGAATGACAGCGAGCGAGCCGGCCACGTGAGGCGTTGCCATGCTTGTACCGCTGTTGTACATGTAAAATTGTGTGGCAGCGCCCGGCATGTTTGGATTGGCCGGGATTGGCCTGACATTTGAAGTTGTGAAAGGCGCTCCAAAATAATTTGCATTCAGATAAACAAGCAAACCAGGGATATCTGAATCCCTTATGTTGAAATTCGAGACAAAGACATTGCCTGAGCTGTTCAATATGTCAATGACACTATAATTTCCCTGGAAGGCGGAATATGGCCCTCCGGGAAGGCCCCTGCCCACGCAATCGGAATGGTTGATGCCCCCGTCCGCGTTGGCATCACTGTCATCCACGCATACAGTGGACCTGGTGGATATTATATAATGTCCTGGCGCAACAATATCAGGCTTGATTCTCACTGTGTTAGCCGTGAGTGGATTCGCATTTGGGCCCCGGCTGCTGAATCCTGCAATATCATATATATTGTCTGCATCTCCAGCTATTGTACCTATTGGAAATCCGCTTTGATAATTGAAATTTGGAGGCCCTGTTATTCGCCTGGAGGTGGTGACATAGAAATTGCCAGCATGCGGCCCTGCAGCAGGCGGGGCTGGAAGTGCCCTCAGCGATTCAGTTGCCCCGACTGAAATGACATTTTTTGCAACTGCCTCCGGCTCAATGGAATTTTGGCCGGTCCCGCCGCACGGATTCTGCTCCTCATTGCCAGCTGCGAAAAGCATTGCTGACTTTGGAAATTGGTAGGTCAGCTGATCATAAGTCTGGGCAACAGGAAGATATGCGAAACTGCAATTTGTGCCGCCCCAGCTGTTTGTGAGGATTTTGTATCCTTTCTGCATGGCATACTGGGTGCCTGCTGCATTGTTTCCTATTTGCTTTAAGTACATGAATTTTGCATCTGGGGCCGCGCCCTTGAACATGCCGCCAGACAGGGAGCCGTCCCCGACTGCGCTTCCAGCGACGTGCGTGCCGTGGCTGTTTGTATCAGTGGCATTGCCCGGCAGTGCTGAGGAAAGCCGGACTTCAAGCAGCCTGCCAATAAAATCCTGCATCAGGGTTGGATTTTTGGTGCTGCAATCAGTGAGCCCAAGGCAGCCAATGGCAGTATCAAGGCCGGTGTCCATAATGCTGATATTATGCCCGGCGCCGGTCAAGATTGTCCCGTAAGTTCCCTGGTGCATTGCATTGATTCTGGTAATCCCCCGCGCAACATCATTTTTCTCGGTGACCGGGTAATACCTGCCAATCATGAATACATAAGGATTTTGGGAAATGTTCAGGAGAGAATCAACTGAGAGGTTCAAGGTGACAGTGTTTTCAAATTCCCACATTATCTGGGCATTAAGGCTTGCCAGCTGCTGCAAAACACTTGCGCTTCCACCTGGAAAGTAGGATATTTCAATCTCAACATTTGTTCCAGACCCTGCGCCTGTTGAGGCCAGGTAATAAAGGTCCTGCCCCAATTTGAACGCTGGATGGTAAATGTCAGCCCATCGCACATTGGCATTTGACTGGATCTGGAGTTTGGTCTGGCCTGACTGGACCAGGAATGCATTTTGAGCAACAGGGCCAAGCGATGTAGCTGAAATGCTTGAAAATGTAGAATCCTTTTGCGAGATATCATGAAGCTGCACGATAAAATAGCCTGTCTCTGTGGATGCCAGCAAAGGCGGATAGATGCTATAGGCTTCATTGACCGGGTCGAATACAAACCAATTAAGGATTACATTGATGTCACAGGCATCTCCTTTTCCATCATGGTCTGAATCAGCCTGGTCTGGATTGGAAATGCTCTTGCAATTGTCCCTGAGGTTGATTATCCCGTCAGAATCCAAATCATCGTACGGATTTTCAGTTAAGTATGGGTCGTATTCAACATTGCCAGAGAGAGCTACCTCAATCTCCGCAGGGAGGGTTGTGCCCCAGTAATTATCAATCGCATGCACAGGCCCGGCAGCTGCGTTGAATGCACCCCATTGGGTATTGGAGAAGATCGCGTTGAAGGATGCATTTATGGCCGACAATGAATCTGATGAGATGCCGATTGAATTGTTGAAAATTAAGCCATAGGTCACGGCAACATCGGAATTTGAGGCTTCAACACCGACATTGAAACCAATAACCTCGCAATTGGTAATCAGCACATCCTGTGAATTGTTCACAACAATGCCTGACCCATTCTGGTGGCCTGTGATTCCCAATCCGGTGCAGTCCAGGGTTACATTTGAAGACAGGATGTTTATGCAGGTGGAAGCGGAATCCAGATTTTCCGTCAGGTACCATGTTCCCGCGGAATTTATATCAACAGGGCATGCCGCAATCATGTCAGCTGATGCAGGTTCGGCCAATGCCAGAAAAGAGAAGGATAGGCAAAGAATAAGAAAGAGCCTCGAATAAAATGCATCGGCACGAAGAACGCCTGAGCTACTGGCACTTCCGGCACATCCGGCGCTTCCTGCGCCTGCGCTGCCCCCGGGGTTATTGGCCATTCCTTTTTTTGCTTGTTTCATTTTTGACCAGTTTGATTTTTGATTTTTAACTTGTGGATTATGCCCTGCATTCGGATTATGTCGCGCTAATTGTTTCCACATACCCTTCAATTATTTCCTGCTGCTTCTGCTGAATGAGGAGATTCCGCACCCTTACCCTTATCATTTCCATTGCGTCCGGGTTGTCCAGGAAATCTGAAAAGGCTTCCTGGTTTGCTGCGATAAACGCATCGACTTCCCCCACTGTGACTTCGATGCTGTCGAGGTCAACATTGTCTGTGATCAATTTGGCAATCTCAAGGTTTGTTTTCATTTCAGACTTATAGGATTCCATTGACATGCCCCTTTCAGTGAGCTCTGCCTGCAATTCCTGTTCAGTCATGCCATACATCTGAAGGCTGGCCTGGATAGTAGAATCAACAAGCTCATCGCTTACCACAATATTCTGACGCTGGGCTTCCTGCTGCAGAATTTCCCTTGTCTGTACAATCTCCTCCATGGTCATTGCGGAGGCATCAGCTACACGTGCATCAGCTCCAGAGCCAGAGAAACTTGCGCTTGCACTCAATTCCGGGGCGCCCTGAGAATCTCCGTCCACAACAGAATCCTGCCCATTTACACTGACAGTGCCAGAGCCAGTTACCATATCGGATGGCGAATTTGTGTTTTCAGAATCTGAATTATCAGCAGCGCCGCTGTCAAATCCAAGGTTCTTTGACTTGCTCAGCTTGGAGAATTCTGAAACTGAGTCAGCATACGCTGCCTTTCCGGTGCTTGAGGATCCGTCCCCGCCTGTTATCTGAAAATACTTTTGCAGAAGGAGCATGCCAGATACCATGGCTATGGCAATTAAAAATATCAAAATAAACCTATTCATGATTTTTGGCTTCTTCAACTCTGTGCCCCCAACTTTCAATTTATGATTTTGATGTGAAACAGTGAAACATTATCAGCAGTGAATCATAAACAGCGCAACACTGCGGGTTCGTGCATAGTGGCTGATAGTGGCTGGACAGTGGCCCATACTCACTCAAATTTAGCAGGGCATAGACCTGTCTGAACCAGTTGAAATATATGGCCCGCCTATTCACCCTTTTATTGCGAAACTGTCTGACTTTACAATTGTTTAGTTAATTTGTTTATATAGCTTTGCCATTTGGTATATGAAAATATGCCGAAAATGTGTCATGTGCCCCAAATATGCCCTCAGCCCACCTAATTTCTGAAAAGAACTGCCGGAAATGCTTACAGGTAATTATAGTTTATGATTATTCCAGGTTATAGCTTATTCTGGTTATATTATAGATTATAGTTAGGTTATTATTACTGGCTTACTGGCAAGATTATAACTAGACCGGTAAGATTATGTCTAGCAATTAATGAACCTTCCGCCAAAGCCGCCGCCGCCGAAACTGCCTCCCCCTCCTGAAAAGCCCCCAAAACCGCCGCCGCCAAAGCCACCTCTTCCTCCTCTTCGACCGCCAAGGGAGCCCAGCAAAATTAAAGTTGCAACGTCCTGGAATACCTTGTCTTCCTTCTTGGACTTCCCAGATGCCAGCCTGATAACAGCCCGGGTCATGAAAAAAAATCGCATTATGCCCATTATCAAGGCCAGCAAGACTATAATTGAGAATATGATTATGTTTCCTGTTGAAATTTCTGATGCGCTGCCTGCATCACCTGACTGCAGCTTGACAATGTCAGGGTCAGTTGAGCCCAATATTACCTTTGATGCAGCATCAATGCCTTTGAGAATTCCCAGCCCATAATTTCCTGCCTGGAAATCAGGAACCATATATTGCCGCGACAGCCTGCCGAGCAAGGGGGTGTTCAGGGTTGATTCCATGCCATAGCCGACTTCCCAGCGGTATTGCCTGTCTTCAGTTGCAAGATAGAGCAGGACGCCATTGTCAGCACCCTGCTTCCCAATCCCGTTTTCCTCTGCAAGGCTTAAAGTCCGCTCTTCGAGCGTTGTGTCAGATGGGATTTGCGCTTCGGTGAACACAACGAACTGCACGCCATTGGTGGCCTGCTCGAGCTCTGTAAGAATCCGCGTCAACTCGAGCTCAGTTCCTGCATCAAAAACATTCGCATTGTCCACAACATACTGCCGTATTTTGACAGATGCTGCCTGGGACATGGCCAGGCCTGGCAGGATAAATAACAAAGAAATGAAAAAAAAGGCCAGCTTGGTCCGATTCAGCCTCATTGTCCGAAGTCAACAAGTGGAGCTGTCTCTGCACCTGCAGCAGCTTCGAAGTATGTTTTGTCAGTGTAGCCCAGGTTCCCTGCAACTATGTTGCTTGGAAAAGTCTTGATTTTCGCATTGAATGCCCTGACAAGGTCATTGTACCTTTTTCGCTCCACTGAAATCTTGTTTTCAGTGTTGGCCAATTCGTCCTGCAATGCCTGGTAATTTTGTGTGGCAGTCAGCTGTGGGTAATTTTCAGCTATCACAAGCAGCTTTGACAGCGCAGATTCAATTTGGTTGGCTGTCTCTATCTTCGCATTTACATCAGGCGCTGCCTGCCATTGGCTTCTGAGCCTGGTTATTTCCTCAAGTGTGCCTGCCTCGAAATCAGCAGCACCCTTCACCGTCGACACCAGGTTGGGAATCAGGTCAACCCTTCTTTGGTATTGGGTCTCAACATTTGCCCAGCCACCATTGACGCCTTCATTCATCCTGACAAGGGTATTATAAATTGATATATACGTCAAAACAAGCAAAACAATAACTCCGAGCACAATCAACCCGCCAATCATCCACGGATTCCGTTTCTTCATTTTTTACCACCTTTTCCCTTCTTCTTTCCGTTACCTACCCTTTTTTTATTGTCAGCTAGGATGCCTGATTTCTCCAAAACCGCAATCTCGTGGCCGTCTATCCACATTCCATGGCACTTGTCACATACATCCAGGAGTATGCCTGCAGGATGCTGCAATTTCCTCATAGGCTGCCTGGCGAAAAATCCCGAGCATCTTGGGCAATTGAAAATATTTTCCTGTTCCATATAAAGCATCAATAAAGGTGACTATTTAAATATTCTGCTTAGAATGGCCTTGTCCGAAAAGTGAGTTTGGGCATCAATTTTGCGAAGCCCATTCCCGGAGGGATTATGCATTTTTCGGGGTTGTAGAGGAGAAAAATGCAATTCGCAGGAAGCCGCAATGCTGAGCGGATGCCCAAACCGAGCCGGAAGGCGAGTTTTCGGATAAGGCCACTTAGAATGGATTTGCCCAATAACTCCATAAAAGTCCGACTATTTGGACAGAAAAGGGGCTTTTCGGGCAAAGCCGTTTATGGCAAAAGGCAGTTCTTGACAATAGACAATTAAATTCTTAAACACCTGCAAAATCCAGCATTCATGCGTGAAAAATTCATTGACTACCTGATTGAACAGCCGGGCTATAAGGTGCAGGGCAATTACCTAAGAAGACAGGATAATACCATAGCTGGCCGCCTTATCGAGGATAATTGGTTGATGGAGCCAATTCCAGAGGAGGTCATAGGCTATGTCCTTGGGACAGGCAGGTGCATGCCGTGCAAGCTTGTTGAAAAAGACCTGACTAATCCGGGTGCTCCCTGACTAGTGTCCTAATACAGTTGTGATTTATAGCAAATATTATTAATGCGGCCAATTAATTTGCCTGCATGGCATCAGAACCAGCTTCTTTGAAGGAATCTGCAAACAAAATTGAAAAATTGATCAGGCAGGGCATATACAAAGACAGGATAAAATCAAGAGTCCGATCAGGGGATTTTGAAGAAGCATTCTCCATTGCCAGGGCGCTTATAAGCAACTCCAGGACTGGGAAATTGCCGGATTCTTTTGCCTTTAATGAATCTGACTTAAGATTTGCAACAAACCAGGTTATTGCGGCATATCGCGCAAAGAGGCTTGCCTGCGACGAAATTGTGGATGTTGGATGCGGCATTGGCATGCAGGCCATTGCATTTGCGAAAACATGCAAAAGGGTAATTGCCGTCGACATTGACCCCAGAAAAGTGGGCTATGCAAAATTCAATGCTGAAAAAGAAGGAGTTGGCAATATTGAATTTCACTCCGGCGATGGAATGGCTTTGCTTAAAACCATAAAAAAAGCAGATGTGATTTTCTGCGACCCGGAAAGGCCTGCCACGGAAGCATCGAGGTCTCTTGGCTCGCTTCAACCTGCAATCCAGGATTTGATTGGGTATTATGGAAAAATCTCTGAATCCCTTTGCATAGAGCTGCCTCCGCAGATCAGGTGGGTTGCCCAGGATTCTGAAAGGGAATATATAAGCCTCAATGGGCAGTTGAACCGGCTTAACATTTACCTCGGCAAGGCCAGGCTGTCAAATATCTCAGCTGTTTGCCTTCCGCAGGAAGCACGGCTCACAGACAAGGATGAGGAAAACATTTTTGCTTATGCCTCCCCGCTGGATTATATATATGAGGTTGACCCTGCTGCAGAGCGCGCTGGGCTGGTGCAGAGAATCCCCGGGCAAGGCTTGTTTATGTATGAAAAATACCTGACTTCTGAGAAGCTGGTTAAAGGGGATTTCTTCAAGGCAAGCTACAAGGTTTTGGCTATTGAATCAAATGGCAAGGATGCCATAAGGCATAGCCTAGCAGGCTTCAATGCCAGGAAGGCTGTCTTGCATGGCAACATTGCGCCTGACAGGTATTGGGAGGAGAAAAACGCAATCCAGGCAGGGCTGGCCGGGGAAAAGACCCTGCATGTTTTTCTGGGTGAGGATGAGGCAATAATTTGCGAGAAGGGCTGATTCTTAGCTGGATTATTGGACCATAGTTATAAGGCCATGGCTAAATTATGAGAGTTATAAGAGGCCTAATTGAGTTATCATATAAAGTATGATAAATAGAAAAGTTTTTATAATTGTAATTCTATGCCCCCCTGCAGGTTGAAGACATTACAGTGTGTACAGAGTGGCTAGAAATGGCATATGAAGGGACTACACTGGATGACAGATACGAACTGGTAAACAATACTATTTCTAATGCCGGAAAACCGAACCTCAGGTCGCAGTTGAAATTACCCAGCAATGGACAGCTTCCGCCTGGCCTGATGCAAAAAATTATCAATATGGGAAATGGCCAGGGACCAAATTACTCAATGGATACAAAAGAGGCAAGGCTGGGCAGAAAGTTTTACCACAGCGGGTCTTATTCTTCCGAGGAGGACAGGGAAAAACATTATTCCTTTGTGTCGGAATTCGGAGATGGGCAGGCAGTCATTGTGACTGTATTCCCAAACAGGCATTCACTTGATGATATAACCTACCAGGATATGCGCGCCATTACCGCAAGCGGAAGTGAATTGGCCCGATTGTTTTCTCAGGATGAAAGTCTCGAGGGCCTGGTTCAGGTGTATAAAATAACAAAGAGGCCTGAGAGCAAATCGCTCATGATCAGAGGGTATACATTGCCGGCGACAAGCGACACGAGAGCCGTTGCTGATGACGAGTCCAGGTGGGTTGAAATGCTTATGAAACCTGGATATGGAGTGGAAACCCCCCTGGAAGCATTCAAGCAGAAGAGTGAAAAAAAGGAGCTTACCTTTCACTGGGATGAATTCAGCCAATTGTCAGTGCCATATGATGTTCTTAATCCCCGAAGGATAGATGCTGACACAAGGATTGCACGGTTGGAATACATGAACCCGGAAGAAAGAAAATATGTGGGTGAAAATATGCGAGGGGCCGTGGAAGTGCTTTTGCGGGACCCGGCAGTACAGGAAATTGCGATTGTCGTACACGAAGCGAGAAAAGGGAAGGAGCATTTGAACAGGGTGCACTACCATATTATTCCCAAAGTTAGTGACTACAGAATACCGCAGCCGGCTGAACTGTTAGGCCCGCTCAGGAACCATTATTCACGGCAAAAGCCGCCAGAACGGGAGCCAATGCCCAAGAGGGAAAAAGAAAGAGTGCTGGTGGCAGCGTAGCGGCATTTTTATTTCCAATAAATTTTTTCTGATATAGATTTAAAAACATGAAACATATCCATGAAAAATATGAAGCCTTACACAGAATATCTCTGGTTCAACACCAAGAAGAAACAGGAATTTCTCAACATTACCGGCCAGGTCGAAAATGCGGTCAGGAAATCCGGCATCAAAGATGGCCTTGCCCTGATAAATCCAATGCACATCACTGCAGCCGTATATGTGAACGACGCAGAATCTGGGCTGATAGAGGATTTCCAGGCATGGCTTGAAAAGCTTGCGCCATATGGCCTGCCATACAGGCATCACCAGACTGGCGAAGACAATGCTGATGCGCATTTGAAAAGGACCCTGATGGGACACCAGGTTGTGATGCCAGTTACTGACGGAAAACTGGACCTCGGGCCGTGGGAGCAAATCTATTATGCGGAATTCGACGGGCAAAGAAGGAAAAGGGTCATTGTGAAGGTTGTCGGGGAATAGGGGGAACATAAGGTTTGAACATAACAGCATGCGACTTTCCATCTGGTTCTTTGGCAAGGGTAAAATCCACCCTATAGGTTCCGCCATCATAATTTGCCGTGACAACAAGCCTGCCATCAGGACTTTTTGGCATGGATGACTCGCCAAGCACAAGCGGGTTCTTCAGATGGTGGTGGTCAACTAGGCCATATGGCTCATAAACTGCCACTAGCAGGGTGGCATCTTTGGGAGTGGTCCGGGTGAGGTAATTCCTAATTGCCGTAATGCCGGACACCCAGGGATTGTCAGATTCTTTTATGCGCCTGTAGCCGCCGGGCAATATGCGCTCAAGCGAAAGCTGCCCATCCATTTGTTGGGCAAGCAAAACCTGCTCTCTCAATCCAAGAAAATCCAGTTCGTCATCCATCATCCTTTTGGTTTCTTCAATGTAATTCCCGGAACGGTATAATTTCAAAACTCCTGACACAAAAGCACCATGGTTATCGCCTATCATGCGCGCAAAATCCCCATAATTGCCATGCTTTTTCGGATTGTAATGTGCATAATTTTCAGAAACCAAAATGTCCAATTTGCGGCGCGCTGCCTCAAATCGCTGCTTTTTTTGGGAGCCTCCCCCTTTATAATGCATTCGATGCGGTTTCATGCATATGCGTTGAGAAGCTTATTTTTAAAGCTTGGCTATAGTTGCCACTCTTAAGAAATCACACCTTTGTCAAGACTTCAATGCCATCTTCGCCAACAAAAATGGTGTGCTCGGCCTGGCTGACCATGCCGTGCCTGACATCAACCAATGGGGGATAATCATGCAAGACGCCCAACTGCTTCAAGTCTCGCATGGCATAATTCACCTGGGCTTCGGGGAATTTTTTTGCAAGCCACCTGGTGCAGAAAGGCAGCCCCCTGTACTTTTCTATTTCCTGGAAAACCTTCTTGGTGATGATATTCCGGATTCCTGCCTTTCGGGAGACAGAAAAAATCATGGCATTGCCAGACTCATAGATTTCACCTTTGCCAAGCGAGGCAAAAGGCTCAATGGCAATAATCGAACCTGCCGCAACCTTCCTTGCATCTCCTGTGTCATAGTTTGGCACATTAGGGGAGTCATGCACGACAAACTTGTTCAAACCGTGCCCGGAAAGATTGATTACAGGCGAGAAGCCTTTTGAAGTTATTTTGGAATGCACAGTTGCGCCGATTTCGCCAAGCGACCCTCCATCCTTCAAAGTCGCGATTGCCGCTTCAAGAGCTTCCTTTGCAGCATTGACAAGGTCTGCGTATTTGCCTGAAAGGTCAATGGTCACTGCTGTGTCGCCAATACAGCCGTCGACATGAACGCCGCAGTCCACTTTAACCAATTGGTCAGAAAATATTGTTTCATCGTTGGGGACAGGAGTGTAATGCGCAGCGCAATCGTTCAGCGAGATATTGACAGGAAATGCAGGCTCTCCGCCGAGCTCATAGATTTTCTTTTCAATGATTTCAACTGCATCAAGGATTCTTGTTCCTGGCCTGACAACTGTGCGCGAGAATTCCCTTACTTCTGCTGTCAGCCTGCCGGCTTTTCTCCATTTCCCAAGGTCTTCGATTTGCATTAGCCAGAACAATCCCCTGCAGAATATAAAGTTTACCCATTGGCAAGCTTTGCCCAAAAAGTGAGTTTGGACAACATCTCAGTTGGAAATATTGCCACATCCATCAACGGCCTATCAGCAATATTATTCATCTTACAATATTCATCTTACAATAAAGTAAACATCTGGGATGCCATGACCAGGAAAATGCTGATCAGCAAAGTGATGATATAGGCGAGCTTGCTCCATGCCCAGACTTTCCGGCCGTCGAAATTGCCAAAGGGGATCATGTTGAATGCAGCCAGCCATGCATTGATCATAAAGCCATAGGCAATGAAAATTGCAGGCAAGGAAAAAATCAAACCCGAAATCGCAAAAAGGATGGCAATGCCGATATTTGTCCATGGGCCTGCCGCTGAAATAATCCCATTTTTTCTCATGTCAATATGGCCGTGAATGAAAACTGCGCCAGGCGCTGCAAAGACAAAGCCAAAAAAGCTCATTATAATGGCCAACAGCAGCATCTGGTCAAAAGACCTGAACTCTGCCCATGCACCATAGGCCTGCGCCACAAGCTTGTGGGCAAGCTCATGCAGCAGAAATCCAATGCCGACAGTAAAGGCAGCTATTACCATCACCTGCAAGAATTTCGTAGTCAATGAGAAACCGCCGAGGACAATTGCAAATGCCAGGCTTATGGCCAGCCAGGCCTTGAAAAGCTGGCCTATCTCCGTTGCGGAAGTTGTTATTGGCCCCAGGTGTATTATATCTGTCCTTCTTCCCCTTATGTAGATAGCATGCGCCATGACATCCTGCAAAACCCGCTGTCATTTATAAGTTTTAGGGATGGCAGCTTCCCGACGACAAAAATTTGGAGGTCATATATATACTTTAATCTATATTTTATAACACCGCAAAGTATTTAAATGAAAAATGGCAAAAATTAAGTTTAAGACCGTTCATGAGCATGCAGGCCATATATACAGGTTATATATGAGTGTGCTTTAGGAAATGGCTTTTCGATAATGATGGATTCTGAGGGGGGACAGACCAGGTTCAGTATTATCAATCTAAAGGGCAATCCTTGTGTATGTAGGCAATGGAATGCGCCCACACTGGAATAAACGATCACCTAATCCTATGGCAAAGAAAAAAACTGAAAGTGTGCCTGCAAAAAAGGCAGCTGCGCCAAAAGCAGACGGAAGCAAAATTACCAACAAGAAAATCTTCGAGCTAGTTGGAGAAGTTGTTGGCGACGACGCAGTGAGGGTAGTTGAATACCTCAAGGACAGGCAAAACATCAGCGAGTTCAAGATTGCGGAAAAGACCAATTCTGAGATTCACATGATAAGGAATATACTGTACAGGCTGCACAACCAGCATCTTGTGACCTATAAAAGGAAAAAGGACAGGCAGAAGGGATGGTATATCAGCTACTGGACATTCAACAAGAGAAGGGTCAAGGATCTCGTAAGCCACCTGAAAATCCAGAAGATTTCAAGATTCAAGGAAAGGCTTGAGAAAGAGGAGAAAAATAGGGGATTCTTCTTCCTGTGCAAAAATGCCTGCGTCAGGATGGATTTTGACCAGGCGACTGAGTACGAGTTCAAGTGCCCAGAGTGCGGCACGCTTCTTGACCAGCATGACAATACCAAGACAATAGAGACATTGAGGGAAAAGATAAAGGAACTGGAAATCTTGATATAGTTGCATGGTTGTTCTCGATATTTTTCAGCTAAGTTGCATAAAATATTTAAATGAAAGGAGAATCTCTATGGCTAAGATCTGCATGTATTGAAGCAGAATTTTTTTAATTTGCAGGTCGTACAGATAGTTTATTTTTAGAGCAGCACGGTGGAGGAACCATGAGAATACTATTTGCAAGCCAGTCGTTCTTTCCCAACATTGGTGGTGTTTCAACACACCTGCTTAATTTGGGAGTAGGGTTGCAGCAGCGCGGGCACAGCGTGTCTGAAGTGCATTTAAGGCCGCCAAATGCGGAAAGTTATGAGGAAATCAGGAATATTTCTGTATTTCGAGTGCCCAAGGAGCCTCTGGACAGGAAAATGCTGGCCGGTTACTCACGGTTTAAGGAAGCTGTGTATAATGAATCGCATGGCCTTGCTGTGGGGTTTACAAAGGACCCTGTGGAAAGTGAGGGATATGCGGAGTATTATAAGGTAAATGATGAGATAGGCAACCAGCTTGACAGCCTGCTGGAAAAGGAGCTTCCAGAAGTTGTGCATATACATGATTTCCAGCTTCTTTTGCTTTACAGGTATATTCCAAGGGGCATTCCATTGATATTCACATGGCACATTCCTTTTGTGCCCACAATGTCCAGGTTTCTGAAGGAATTCATGATTAGGCACATGAACGAATTTGACAGGGTGATTTTCTCAACAAGGGCTTATGCCGACGAAGCCGTCAAACACGGCCTGATAAGGGAAAAAGTGGAGGTTATTTGCCCCATCACGGATACAGCACTGTTCAAAAAACTGGATGTGCCGCCAAGCAGGTTCAGAAAAAGATACCGCATGAAAAAGAATGCGCAGGTCATTTTGTGTGTTCAGAGAATTGACAGGAAAAGCGGCCACGAGCAACTTATCAGGGCAATGCCTGCGGTGCTAAAAAAATACCCGGAGGCAAGGCTTGTGTTTGTGGGAGGCAAATCATTGTCAGGAAAAATAAGCAATGACAGGAAAGTGTATGAAAAAAGAGTGAAGGATGTGATAAAGGAGCTGGGACTAAGGAAAAAGGTAGTATTTACAGGGAATATAGATTATGAAAGCCTGCCGGAAGTCTACAATTCCGCGGATATTGTTGCCCTGACCTCAAAACTTGAAGGGTTCGGGCTGTCAGTCACAGAAGGGATGGCTTGCGGAAAGGCGATTATAGGCACAAATGCAGGGGGCATTCCGGAACAGGTCAAGCACGGCTATAATGGCTATCTGGTCGGAGTCGGGGATTACAAGGCAACGGCCGCATACATCATAAAACTGCTGGGCGATGAGAAACTAAGAGAAAGGATGGGCCAAAATGGCATGAAAACTGTCAAGAAAAAATTCCTGAAAAGCTATACGGTAGACAAGCATATAAAGCTATACCACGATGTTCTGCTTGAGAAAACTGAGAGATACAGCCCGCGAATGATGAAGTTGGAGGATGTCCAAGGCCTTGTCACGGACCTTGACAGGACTCTGGCTGATGTCCCGGGAAGAGTGGGCAACGATGTCATTAAAGCCCTCAAGGGATTGCGAAAGCCCCTGATACTGTCAACTGGCAGGCCAAAAAAATTTGCCATAGATTTTTATAAGAGGTATCCCATTTTTGACGCTGTTGTGTCAGAGAACGGAGCGGTTATCTATATGAGCGAAGATGACAGGATGATTACAATCACCAACAAATTTGTTGCAACTGCCATGGGCAGGATAAAGCATGAGGGTATCAAGGCAAGGTTCGGCAGCGTGATAACAAGCGTAAATGTCAGGGACAGTTCCCGACTGGAAAAAGCATTAAAGCCAATTCGCAAGCATCTCAAGCTGGTGCGCAATGTGGACGAGATAATGGTCCTGCCAAAAAATGTGGACAAGGCGACAGGCAGCAAAATTGCACTGGACCTGCTTAAATTAGACCCTGGAAAGGTCATAATTATAGGGGATGCGGAAAATGATGTGGAGCTCTTCAACCTTCCGGGTTATAGGCCTATAACCCGAAATGCCCATGCTAAACTGAAAATGGTGGCAGACCATGTTACCAAAAAGCCAGCTTCAAGAGGGATAATAGAAATCATTAACCAGTTGAAAAGTTGAGGCCTTGCCCAGAATGATTATGCCCTCGCTGCCGGGCCGGGCCCTTACCACCCAGGACACTGGATGAAGGGTACAACACAAGAGGATTGCTATGCCAAGACAGCAATATTACGGGATTATTGGCAATGGGGAGACCTGCGCTTTAGTCTCACCCACCGCAGAAATTGACTGGCTATGCCTGCCAAAATTCGACGGAAATATTGTCTACTCCAGGGCCCTGGACAGGATTTCAGGGCAAAGCTTCGGCCTGTCGCTGCTGGACAACAACAGGGAGCTCCTGGTCCAAAACACAAAACAGGCCTATATCCCGAAAACCAATGTCTTGCAGACAACAATTTCCTTTAAGCAGACAACCATGACCATCACTGATTTCTTCCCGTGGAAACAGAGATTCCTCTTCAGAATCGTTTCTGTGAAAAACCTTGCGCCCAAAACAAGGAGATTCTCAATCCGTGTTAATTCAGGGATAGGCAGCTCCCAAAAAAAGTTTAAGGACCTGGCTGAAACGCAGATGATTTCCAAAAAGCCCATGGCCAGCCTCGGCATTTACCTGAAGCCGGAGAATTTCAAGGATTTCAAGCTGAAGGAGGGAGGAGAGAGGAATGCCAGCCTTGTGCTGGCCTATAGCGAGACCGCACGGGCGGTGAGGGGCATGCTGAACAGGGCAAAGTACATTGATCCCGAGCTGGAGTTTGGGAGAGCAGTAAAATTTTGGCAGGACTGGATGGACAGGGGAAAAAGAATTAAGCTGGACCATATGGAATTCAGCAAAATGCTGGAGAGAAGCCTTTTGACCATGAAGCTGCTGATATTTGAAAAGACAGGCGCAATGATTGCTGCGCCGACTGCAAGTTTTCCTGCGGTGCCCGCGGGGACAGACAATTGGGACTATAGATTCTGCTGGATAAGGGATTCGTATTTTATGAGCAGGGCATTGCTGATGACCGGGCATTTTGAGGAAGTTAAGAGGCAGCTCAGGTTTTTTTATTTCATTCAAGGCAATGATGGCCACTGGAAGCAGCCATTCTACACAATAAACGGCAAGACTGCCCCTAAAGAGATGGTCCTGAAGAAATTAAGAGGGCCCAATATGGAAGAGATTATTCGTGTCAATAATGGCGCCAAAAACCAGCTGCAGCTTGACAGCGAGGGGAGTGTTCTCCACACCACTTACCTTTATTATGTTTTCACTCAGGATGTGGAGATGCTTGAGCATTGCTGGACAAAGATAAGGAAAGCCGCAAATTGGATTCAGGCTAATTACAACAGGCCGGAGAACGGGATATGGGAATTCAGGGAAAGAAAAGAGCATTGGGTTTATGGAAAAGTTCTGTGCTTTGTGGGCCTGGAGTCGGCAATCAGAATGGCCAATGTGCTCGGGCACAAGTATCCAGATTCTTGGGAAAAAACAAGGAGCAAAATGAAAAGCGAGATTACAAGGAATGCCTGGTCAGAGCAAAGGCAGGCCTTTTTGCAGAATTATGACGAGGATGCGCAAATTGACATCTCGGTGCTTGCGGTGGAGGATTATGGCCTGGTCGAGCCGGGTGACAGGAAAATGAGGGCAACACTCAAGCTGATTGAGGAGAAATTAATAATGGACAAGGGGGCTGTAAAAAGGTATGAAGATGCAGTCTTGCCCTTCTTTCTGCCCACACTGTGGCTGGTCAGCCATTATATAAGGTCAAGGAATCTCGCCAAGGCAAGAAAGATGCTGCTTGATGCCATAGAATTTTCAACTGATTTGTACCTCTGCGCCGAGCATTTCGACCAGCATAGCGGACAACAGCATGGCAATTTCCCGCAGGCCTTTTGCATGTCCAGCTTTGTCGAGCAGATTATGAAGATGACGGAGGATAGGAATGTCCTGGAAACCCTGATGGGAACTGTGGAGGACAATATCAATTTTATTGTAGACCTGGTAAAAAAGCTGAATGAAAAGGTGGTTTCCGGATTTCCAAAAATACCGGGAATCAACAAATGAATTATGCACAGGCGGGATGGGCAAAGCTTGGCCTGGGCATGCGCCAAGCTAAATTCAAAGCTATTCGGTTATGTGCGGAAGAACAAGGCGCAAATCCTTTTTCCTGATGATTACGTCAGCCACTTTTTCAAGATCCTTTGAATTAGGGCAAAAAGCAATAGACAGGCCAGCTGCCTCTGCGATATGGATATCGTTATAATTGTCGCCTATGAAAGCGGTCCTGCTCAGATGGATATTCTCCAGCCTGCAAATGTGCTTCAGGCCGGTCAGCTTGTGCTCGATATCATATTTTGTTGGAATGATGCGGCTGATTTCCCCGTTCCGGCGAAAATAAATTTTGTTCACAAGCACATAATCAAAAATTTCCCTGTATTCCGGGAGCACTTTTTCCACGGCGATGTTCAGGCTGCCTGAAATGATTGCAAGCTTATGCCCTGATTTTTTAAGGGCCATCAGTGTCTGCCGTGCCCCGTTCATGAGCCTGATTGATGACATGCCCCGCATGATGTCTTTTTTCCTTGCCTGCCTTTCTTTCCACAGCTTTATGTCCATGCGCGCCCATTCAGCATAATGAATTTCCCTTGCAAAGAACTGCTGCCTGTAATGCTCCCTTTTTTTCTGGTCTGTTTTAAGATAAGTGTGGATCAGCTGCCAAATATATTTAACATTGTCAATGATGGTCCCGTCCAGGTCAAAAACAACCAAGTCATAGGCATTTTTTTTGGTTTTTTGCAACTTTCCCTTCTTTTTCCTCTCCATGACCTCCTGACTGCATCCCAAACCTTTAAATAGCTTGCACTTTTGCTGAATAGAAGTTCGATAATTCTTATCTTTAAAGAATACAGGGGTTGTGGAAGCAGAGGTGCTTTATAATGGAAAATGCCCAGGCCACGGTCGGAATGACAGACGAGCAGATACGGTCAAGATTAGTGACAATGAGGGATAAAATCAGCGTCCTTGAATGGGATGAGAAGATGGGGCAGATTAATCCTTACAAGAAAGTCCAGCTGGACAGCCTCAGGAAGGAATTCAAGACAATGGAGGAAAAGCTGGAGGCAAACCAGGTATAATCTTATTTTTGTTCTTGTCAAGACAGTTATGGAAACTGAAACACTAATTAAAAGGGCAGAGAAAGAATTTGCAGAGATGAAAGTATTCGGCAACCCGAGAAAATATCTGATTACACAGGCCCGGCAGAATTTCGATGATTTCCTGGATGCAATAGATTCAAAAGTTGGCCCGGAGGGATATACGCTCCTGACTGGTTCTGCGGGGATGATTAAACTGAATGGTGTTGGGAGAAGATTATTGCCAAGGGAGCCCATTGAAGACAAAAGATATGACAGGCTCCAGAATGGATTTGAAGAGACATATGTCTTGAATCCCGCTGGCACATCAACCATGTCGATGCTGCAGTATCCGGATTCTGGTGCAATCGAAATAATGTACCTGTCAACTTTGGTTGGCTTGCCTCCTTCCATGATGAAGACTTTTGAGAAATCCCCGCAATTAAGGATAATAAGGGACCTTGCCGGAAAGCTGGGCATGGCCGTTGCGCCAGAGGTCTCGAATGTCTCATTTTACCATACCCCTGCATCAAAGGCTTCTGGCAAGCAAAGCCTGCAATTGAAAATTACTGGAAAAATACCTGTTGACGGCCAATCATTTCAAAGGGCGGGCCCTTTTATCCATGCTACTGAGAATTTGCTCAGGGATTATTATGCTGAGCAAACCATCTCTCGATTATAAACCATCCCTCAATTATAGAATTCTTCATTATCCCCCTGCTTAATGCTCAAGCCACCTTATTCCCTGTCTATCTACCTAATCCTTATTGTCTCAAGATTTCTCGGCGCTGCAGTTTCTATCCTGTTGGCCTTGTGGATAGACGACGCCAAGTCAAGGCACCTGCTGGACTCGCCGTGGTTTACAATGACTTTTTTTGGCTTGGGGTTGCACTTGTGCACGAAGCTCATGAGCTGACGCCTGTCGCTGTGGCCGGATAATCCCTCAATGGTATGGACATTCATATTGACTTTAATCATCTCCTGCTTGTTGCCATAAGTGAAAATGATTTCCTTCTCGCCGCGCTGGACCCTTCGGCCAAGGCTTCCTTCGCCCTGGTATGAAACGAAAATTATCGAATGCATGGAGCCTGATGCCAATGCCTTAAAGTATTCCACTGACGGCCCGCCTGTCAGCATGCCTGATGTTGCAAGGATAACGCCCGGCCCCTTTTCCTCAAGGACTTCAATCCTTTCCTTTTGGCTTCCGATGCGCTTGAAAATGTCGGACAAGAATGGGTTTGCATCCTTGTGGAAAATTTGCTTGCGGACAAAGGTATTGAGGTATTCAGGATAGGCTGTGTGGATTGCCGTCACATCCCAAACCATGCCATCCACATAAACAGGTATTTTTTCCAATTCGCCCATGCGAATCATTTCCTCGACGACGAGCTGGACTTCCTGGGCCCTGCCGACTCCAAGAACCGGAACAAGGACTTTTCCCCCGTTCTTGACTGTTGTCTTGATTATATCAGCAAATTGAGCCTCGCATTCCTGCCTTGTCGGCTGGATGTTGTCCTTCCCGCCGTATGTCGCCTCTATCATCAAGGTCTCGAGCCTCGGGAATTCGGTTACTGCTGCGTCCAGAAGCTGTGACTTGCCAAATTTTGTGTCCGCGCTGTAAAGCAGGTTGTGCAGCCCATTTCCAATGTGCAGATGGACCATTGCGCTTCCCAGGATGTGGCCTGCCGGATAGAATGTGATCCTAACATCAGGAGTGACATCAGTCACTTCCTCAAAATCAAGAGTGATTGTGTGCTTCATCATTTCCTTGATGTCATCTGTCGTGTAAATTGCTTCCTTGCCGTCGCCCCTGGCAATCTTGATAAGGTCGAGCTGGAGTAGGCCCATGACATCCCTTGTCGGGGGAGTGCAATAAACCGGGCCTTTGTATCCAAACTTATAGAGATACGGGATAAACCCGCAGTGGTCAAGATGCGCGTGGGAAACTATGACTGCGTCAAGCTCCTCAATCTTGAATTCGGGCACCTCAAGGTAAGGGTATGCATTTTCCTCGGAGGCGACGTTGACGCCGCAATCCAGCAGTATTCTTGACTCAGGAGTCTGCAAGAAAATAGCGCTCCTGCCAACTTCCCTGGCCGCGCCGAGATAGGTGACCCTTACCCATTCGCTCTTTTTGCCCCTTATCCAGCCGTCATAAATCCTGTGGCCGACCTTGTTCAGGAACTTTCTCCTGTACTCGCTGTTCTGGTAAAGCACAGCGCGGATGTTTTCTGTTATCTTGGATTTTAACGGGGGGGTTCGCCTCACCACCGGCACCCAGAATGTGGCGTTCTTTATGTCGCGGAGAAGGCTTCCCTGCTTCCCAATGGCAATGCCGGGCTTTTCAGCCTCGATAATTGCAACAGAGCGCTGCGGGTCAAAAATTATCTGGTCAATGTTGGCCTCTTCCGGAATGAGCTTCCTGATTTCCTTTTCAGCCTTTTCAGCATTCAGGGTTATTGACGGGTCAGGCCGCAATTCAACCCTTTTCTTGATATTGTCAACTATTTTCTTGATTATGCCGTTGTTGTTCAGGAAAAAATCAGTGTCCTTGGTGTATAGCACAATGTTTGCGCCTTCAAAACCAGCGTCGCTTATTTTGTCCTCTGGCAAAAATTTCATAACTTCCTTTAAGATTTCATTCATCATAGAATATCACATTTCAGCATTTTCATCTCAGATATTGTTTTTAGTGTTATTTTGTTGTTAGTTTCATAAATTAACCAGGTTGATTTAGTTGATTATTGGCACCTGGATGGCGCTTTTGCCGCCGGGATTCCTTTTCTTATATTTCTTTTATATCTCCAACACTGGCGTCAAATCCTTTGACAGCACTTTCTTGAGGCCATCCTTGGTTATGGTGACAACATCAATGCCATTGCCGGAATAGGTGTCCCTTTGCATGGCTGCGTTTATGCACTTTGCTGCCAGCTTAACGCCGTCGTCAATTGACATGTCCTTCTTGAAGAGGGTTTCCAGAACGCCGTAGGCCATCACGCTGCCTGAGCCGGATGTAATGTAATCATCCACTTCTGTAATAGAGCCGTCTGCAAAGATATCGTAAATGTGGAATCCCTCATCATCCTTGCCGCCCATGAGGAAATGCGCAATTCCCGGAATGATTGAAAACTTCCTGATATTGCCATAGACCATGTTGGCCAGCAGATTGGCTGTTTCCTTGACATTCGGCTCCCTGCCGCTCCTGATCTTTTTCAGGGTCGTTTCCGCCCTTATTAACTTTGTAAGCAATTGAGCATCAGACACTGTCCCTGCCATTGTGATGGCCATATTGTCATTTATCAGCTGGACTTTCTCTGTCCTCTTATTCACAATCAGGTTTCCAGCTGTGGCCCGCCTGTCAGCGGCCAGCACTATTCCGTCCTTGCAGACAATTCCAACTGTTGTGGTTCCTTTTTGGAAGATATTTTCCGTATCCATTTTTTTATTCGCCTCTGTTTCCTTTATTGACTCGGCTTTGGCTCGTTTATCTGGCCTCAATGCTCGCCTTAAGTTCCGCTAGTAATTCCCCAGAACTTCTCTCAGAATGCTGAGATTTGTAAAAAATCTTTAGTATTTAAAGCTTTGCTTTGGCGGGCAAAAATAAGCATTCTCAGATATCTTCCATAGCCTTTTCTGTAATAATCACGCCGCCAATCTTAGCGCCGGGCTTCATACCTTTCATGCAGACAGTGCATACATCAAGCGTGTAGCCTCCCAGCTTAATGACCTTTGAATGGCTTTCGCAGGCAAACTTACTGCAGCCGTCGCATTTCTTAAGCGTGTGCCTGTTGCACAAGTGGCATGAGCCATCGACCCACATTTTTGTTGACATGGCTTGGATGCATTTTTTAGACTATAAATATTTTTTGCAAAAGAAATGACACCATTAATGCTGATGCTTAATGTTGTTGTGGCAGTGGCCATCACTCATTGTCGCTTATGGCATTGCTCAGGTGCTTATGGAATAGGGCGCGGAGCCCTGCATTGTGCTGTTTCCAAGGCTTATCATTGCCATGGAAGCCAGCGACGTCATTGAATTGGCGGTATGCTGCAATGCCGGTGTCCATCCCAAGCAGCCCGAGTATCTGCTTCCTGTCCCTTGGCATGTGCTGCAAAGCATCGCTGATACACGGCCGGTCATCCCCGAGAAAAAAATCCAGGTCAGCAATTTCAATGTCAGCTTCTTTCTGCCCGTATTTTGAGCTGACCCTTACCGATGCAAAACCTGCCCCTGTTTCCTCGGCAACTGCCCTTGAGAGAGCAAAAGCATATGGAATAATGACACTGCTGGCCTTGTACATGCATTTCCCCCAGACCTTGTCAGTGCCGAGCTGATGGAGGCCCCCTGTAATAATCTCCGGGTCCTTGGCCTTGCTTACCCCTGAGTCTGCCTGGATAAAATACTGGTCAAAATCCCCCTCGTTGATATGCCAATGGGCCCTGCCGAGCCTGTATTCCGGCAGGTTTGCAATAATGTGCTTTTTTATTGTCTCCCTGTAGTCTGAGTTCAGGCCAGGCGCGTGGGCCACGGACAGATAAACATCCACGACATCAAATCCGTCTTTCCTGTGCTCAACTGTGACATGCACTTTTCCGTCGGGCATCAACTCATTCTTCTTCAGCCTTACAAGGTTGTCCAGGGTCTCATCGATTTTTTTTGCCACTTCAAGGGACGGGAAGGTTCCATGTATTCCATGGGGCGGCCGGATATAATGGCCATAGGCAATGGCAGAATCAGCAAACTTGTTTCCATTTGAGGTCGCATTGATGTTGATAGCCTGCGGGGTAATCCTGCTGTGGTCAATTATGGCATTGTCCAGGGAAAAATTGCCTGTATCAAGGTAGCCTGACTCCCTCAGCTGTTCTTCAAGAGTTTGGTATGCAATCCCCTCAAAGTCAACACCGTCAGGAATCACGAGCTGGCCTGCAATGCTCAGCCTTATGGGAGTGACCTTGCCAGGCTCGTGCCTGACAGTGCCCAGCTGCCCGTTAAGGTCAGCCCTGAACCTGCCCAGCAGGCCTGAGCCATTTGAATCAATTTCATGCGTTTTTTCTGCCAGGTTTTTCACAAGCCTGGCCATGGCATATGTCATGAAAATATCAGGATGCTTTCCTGAGAATTCAACTTCTGCCGTCTCCCTGTAGCCATTGGATAATATTATGCTCATTCAAACACCATCATGATCGTTCAAGCACCATCGCTGCAATACATTGGGGAAAGAAACTCTTTATAAATTTTAATGCTTGAATTATTCCCATTGGAATATAAAAACAGGTTATTTTTTCCTGAATTTTGCCACAAAAAATCCTTCTGTGTCATTGTCCTGCGGCCAGAGCCTCAGGCAATTCCTGACAGCACCATCATATTTTCGGCCTTCAAACTCCAGGATGGCAGGACTCCTGCTTCCCTTGAAATCAATTTTCTGGAGTTCTGCATCCGAATGCCCGGCCAGGAAATCAGAAACAACTCCTTCATCCTCTTCCGGCTCCAAAGTACAGGTTGAATAAACCATTATTCCGCCAGGCTTCAAAAGGCCCCATGCGGTGCGAATGAGTTCCCTCTGTATTCCGCACAGCCGCCTGACCATGTTCGGATTCCACATCTTGAGAGTCCTGAGGGATTTCCTAATTGTGCCTGTTCCAGAGCATGGCGCGTCAACCAGTATCCTGTCAAATTCCAGATTCAGCTCCTTGAACCTATGGCCTTTGGTTTGCGTGATTACTGTATTCATCGCTCCGCACCTCTGCAGGTTCATCCCCAGGGCCTTTATCCTGTCGCCGAGGAAATCATTGCAGATAAGCGCGCCTGAATTCTGGAGATATTGTGCAATCTGGGTTGATTTTGAGCCTGGCGCTGCGCAAAGGTCAAGAACGGATTGCCCGGGCCCGACATCCAGGACAATTGGCGGGATCATTGATGCCGCTTCCTGGATGTAAATGTAGCCCAATGCATGCTCTGTCAAATTTCCAACATCCCTTCTTTCCCCCTTAATCCAGAAGCCTTCTGCGCACCATGGGACAGGTGTAAGCTTCCATTTTGGCGACAATCGCTTTACAATAGTGCCGACATCTGTTTTCAGCGTATTCACCCTAATTGATTTCCTGAGGAAAGACAATGAGCATTCCATAAACTGCGGATATCTTTCCCCAAGAAGCGTTGTATACCGTTCCTCGAATGCCGGCTTGGGCTTGAGGGATTCAGTGTTCGGGATGCGTTCAAGTTCGAGTGCCATTTATGATATGGAACTTGCTGAGCTTATATTAGTCTTGTGATATTTTTCACCATATGATGCACTGCCATGCGGCCTTGTCCGAAAAGTTAGTTTGGGCATCAATTTTGCGAAGCCCATTCCAGGATGGGTTAGGCATTTTTCGGAGTTGCGGAGGAGAAAAATGCAATGCATGAGAAGCTGCAATGCTGAGCGGATGTCCAAACCGAGCCGGAAGGCGAGTTTTCGGACAAGGCCCTGCCCTGCAAAGACTTTTAAAGAAAGAGTTTTTACTATAATAGAGAGGTAAATATTAGACTTGCTGAGCTTGTATTAGAAGTGGAAAACTACAATGGACAGAAGAACTTTTTTGAAATCGTTTGCATTGGGATCGGGTGTCGCGGCTGTTGGAGGATTGGAAGCATGCATCCAGCAAAGCGAGAGAAGACCCTTATGGGACACACAAACCCTGCCAAACGGCGCACTGGTTCCGGGCAAAATAGAAAAATCTCGAAAATATCCACACCACTATAATTTGGTATCTCCTGATCCAGATGCAGTGGCGAAAAGTTATCTGACCGGGACGATTAAATCGGTAAAATTTGCGCACGTATCAGAAGTTCCGTCTCCTTTGCAAGCCGAGAATCCGGAAATCCCCAATACCGGAGTGTATATCCAAATAAGCCCTGATTTGGTTGATAGCACTGTTGAAGAGGGAAGTGATTATCACATTTTTATCGGTATCGAACCACGCTCCAAGGATTATTCAGGTCCGATGGCAGATGAATTGTCAAATGACCCCCTCCGAATATTGGAAAAGGCTTTGGTAGGGGATAAAATACGTATCCCTACCTTGCGAAAATATGATTATCCGCACAGGCTCTACAAAATTATGAACCAGGCAGATGAGTACAAAGTCAGCGAGATAAAATTATTGAGCCATGCCTTAATTCATGATGGGATGGGGTGAATTATTCTTCCAGAAATGATATAAAATACAGAAATGATATAAAATAATATAATCTCAGAGGTAGACAGCTCAATTATCTCAAATGCAGTTCAAGAATGTCATTGTCCATTAATTTATGGTCGAGCTTGATGATTTTCTGGCCGCTGAATTTCACGCTCTTGCCCCATATCCTGGAAAACTTGAATTTCTGCACAAAATCCCTGTGAAGCTTTTCGCAGACATCCCTGATTGTGCTTGCCTTTTTCATGACCAGTGGGATTTTCATGTCAGCTTCCTTGCCGGGCTCTTTCAGGTAAATGTTCATGAATTGCAGCCTCTTGTAGATGAGCTCCTTCAGCTCATTGATGTGGAATGACTGCTCGGCTGATATCATTATATCAGGCTTGATTTTTTCCCTTACTTTTTTTATCTGGTCATTCGTTGCCATGTCAATTTTGTTGACAACGGTTATTGCAGGGATGTAATGCTTGTTCGCCTCAATGGAGTCTATAAAGCGGTCAACTGAGACATCTTCCCTTATCAGGACATCTGCGTTGTTGAGCTTGAATTCCTGCATTACGCTTTTGATTGTCGCCGGGTCAATTTTTGTCAGCTTGACAGTTGTGCCAAGCTTTATTCCCCCGCGGGCCACCTTTTTTATTTTGACATCAGGCTTGCTCTGGTTGACCCTGACATGGGAATCATAAACTTCCTTGCGGATGATGCGATAATGCTCGGGCGCATTGACATCGATCAATATGATGATAAGGTCGGCTGAGCGGATTATTGCAAGAACTTCCTTCCCTCTTCCCTTGCCCGATGCTGCGCCCATTACAATGCCTGGCACGTCCAGTATCTGAATTTTGGCGTGCTTGTGCTCCAGCAAACCCGGTATGACTGTCAAGGTCGTAAAGGCATAGGCGCCCACAGGCGAGTTTGCATCTGTCAGCTTGTTCAGGAGTGTGCTTTTTCCAACTGAAGGGTAGCCAAGAAGGACAACAGTTGCATCCCCGCTTTTCCTGACTGCATAACCCTGGCCGCCCCCCTTTGAGGCCTGCCTTTTTTCATGGGCTTCCCTCAGTTTTGCAATTTTTGCCTTGACAAGGCCAATGTGGTGCTGGGTAGCCTTGTTGTACTGGGTCTTCCTGATTTCATCTTCGAACTGCTTAATCTGTTCCAGATAGTCAACCATGGTTATAGGATGGCAGGGGGTTATATTAAAGTTAATTCTTTTCATGCTCTGTCCAGAATCTCGCCTTCGGCTCGAGTTTTGGCATCTGTTCGCCTTCAACTCCGGGAAAAATTGCATTTTTCTCTCTGGAACTCCGAAAAATGCTTTATGTGAGGATTGATAAGTCTCACAAAATTGATGCCAAAACCAAGTCTCTGGACAGAGCCTTCTTTTCATGCCCCAACTGGGAAACTTTAAAAACTACTGAATAAGCATGAATCCTATGGCACAAACACAGGAAACAATGGTTGCTGCCTTTAACTGGCTCCAGGACCATGTGGCAAATCTGCTTGTCAATGCAGTCATAGCTGTCATAATTTTGCTGGTGGGTTTTGCCGCCGGAAGGTTTGTGGGCAAGCTTATTGACAAAATCCTGGCAGAATTAAGCATCGACAGGCTGTTCAGGCTTAAGGGAAAGCTTTCACCGAGAAAAATCATTGCTGAGCTTGTCACATTTGGCATATACTTCTTCACGATTGTCGTGGCATTCAACCAGCTTGGCATAACATCAGCTGTTTTTTACACCATCATTGGAGCAATTTTGATTGTTGCGCTTGCGTCTTTTTCCATCAGCAGCCTTGACTTCCTGCCAAATTTCATCAGCTATCTGAAGCTTGTGCAAAAAAAGCCTTTTGGCAGGGGGGACATCATCAAAACCGGCAAGGTGGCGGGCAAAGTGCAAAAAATCGGCTATCATGACACGCATATTGTAACAGAGTCGGGTGATGCCATTTACATCCCAAATGTGCATTTTGACACGAATGCTGTGCATGTCCTGAATAAAAAGGATAATGGAAAAGAAAATGCAGGAAGGACAGGCGGGGTCGGCAAGGCCGGGCCGGAAAAAGGGCGAACCGGATAGGACTGTATTGGCCATATCGGGGACAAGGTTATATTGGAGTTTTAGGAGAATTTCTCAAGCATTGAGACAACATTCCATATTTGCGTCCTTGTATAAGGCTGGAGGTTGATGTCATCTGCGATTTCGTCCAGCCCGTTCTGGGCACGGTTGACCCTTATAGAAAGCTCAGTATTTTCTCGCAAGATTCCAAGGGTCGCCTCGATCTTGCCCTTGATGTTCCTTGGCACAGTATTGTCGCTCGCTATGTCCTGCAAAGCATCTATTACGTCCTGTATCTTTGGCTTGGCGTTTGAGTTGTCCTTTCCTAGCATTTTTGTCTCTCGTTGCAACTGCTGTGTCAGCAAAATGAATTGCGCCTGTCCTCGTTGCATGCTTATGGCGATCTATTTCTTTTCACCTTTTTTCTGAAGCCCTTCGAGCACTTCCTGGCGGATTGACTTGGACTTCTCTTTGAGCCTTGATTCCTGCTTTTCCAGGTTGCTGATCCTGAGTTCGAGCATGTTTTTCTTCTCAGAAAGCTCCTTCACAAGGTCTGCCTGCCTGGTGGACACCATTATGTTGCCAACAATGTGGTAGGCATTTTCCTTGCCCTTCAGCTCCTCGAGGGCTGACTGGACTTCAATAAGCTGCATCTGGAATTGCTGCCTTTGCATCAAGAAATTCTGGAGATTTTGCTCAATCATCTGCATTTGCTGAATCTTATCTTCTGTATTTTCCATTTTTGCCCCGGGATAATGCGGGCTATTCTTCCGTGGAAGATTGCCCTGAAATTTCCCCCATTTTCTCGTAAACAATCAAAAGCTTGATAAGCGAGTCCGCGGCTGCCCGCAGCGCAACTGCATCAACCGCATCAATGCTGAAAAGCACCTGCCCCTTTTTCTGCTGAATCCTGAGTGTTGACCTGTCCTTCCTGGGATTCCCCAGCTCGGCTGAAAATGCCTTGGCAAGCCTGGCTGGCTTTTTGTCCTCAACTTTTATCTGGGCATGGAATTTCATGTGCAGTGGTGGATTTGCCAGGCATGGCAAATGCCCTGGCTATTATCGTGCTTTGACTTTTGTGCTGGTTGTCCTTGGCTTGTAAAGCATCTTGCTTCCGCAGTAAGGGCACCTGACCTTTTTCTTGATATAGGTCTCCGCAACCTTCTTGTCGCAATCAAAGCATTTGTAGAGAGTCATTTTTATTCATCCTCTTTCTTTTCATCAAGAATGTCCTGGCCTTCAACGGCAGATTCCATGGATGTGCCCATTTGTTCGGCAATGTTCTCGGTTTTAGGGGTTTCCTCAAATGAAATTTTCTTTGAAATGCCATAGGCCTTGCCGGTAAACTTGGACTTGCATTTGTGGCAATACCAGATGCCGACCGCAAGCCTCTTGACCTGGGTGGCGTGGCAAAACACGCACTTATGCTTTTTTCTCTGCTCTTCCTCTATTACTCCCAGCTTTTGCCTGAGACTTCTTCCATATCTGGCCCCGAAACGCTTGGTCGAGCCATAGCTTTTTGTAGATACCATATAATATACTCCAGAGGTTCCATGTATAAAGATGATTTAGGACCCTTCTTAACCCAGTCTGAGGATTTTATGCTAGTATTTAAAGATATCGTACTATCCCCTGGGAAAGGATAGAACCCAAACACATTTTTTCTCTGAAAAAATGATTTGCTTGGGTGCACTGTGCAAATCACACCCATGCCGGCATCTTTAAATAACAAATAGTATTCCATCTGGATTGTTTTTCACAGGATTTAAGGGGCCGTGGGGTAGCCTGGTATCCTTCGAGGTTCGGGACCTCGTGACCCCGGTTCGAATCCGGGCAGCCCCATATCCTTTTAACAAAAGGATATCACCCAAAATAGCAAGACATTCCTTCGGAAGTCTTGCGAGCTTTCATTCTGCAATATTGATGCGTCGCTCCTTGTTGGTATAGCGAAATTTAAGGTTGCATTAGATCGCGTCGAGAGGCTTTATGCCTCACCTGTTTTTACGAGATTTTACTAAAAATCTCCCGGGCGGCCCCATGAACAATTAATTTCGACCTTGAGCTGTTGCGACGATAGGTATTTAAATTAACATCTGCTACTAACCGGATATGGGGGTCTTAAACTGGCTTTTTCCGAGGGACGAAACCTTCTATAAACTTTTAGAGAAGCAGTCCAAGCTTGCCCTTAAATCGGCTGAGACATTCAGGACACTGGTCAATACTTATAATTCTGCAATCCACTCCAAGAGGCAAAGGCATATCCGGGACCTGAAAAGATATGAGCATGAGGGGGATAAGCTCATCAGGGAATTGGTTGAAAAGCTGAATAAGACTTTTATTACGCCGATTGACAGGGAGGACATCCATAATCTGGCCAATCTCCTGGATGACATTATCGACGCGATAGACAATGTCGGGAATATGTTTTATGTGCACAACATAAAAAAGGTTGACAAGTTTATCAAGGAATTTTCCAAAATCATCCACGAAGGCGTCAAGGAAATCCACCTGGTCATGCATAACCTAAGGCAATTGAAGGAAGTCGAAAAGCACTGCAATAAGCTGAAACAGTTGGAGAGGGATGCGGATGATGTCCTGTCTGAATCAATAGCAGTGCTGTTCAGGGAAAATAAGAATGCCATTGAGATTATCAAATACAAGGATGTTTATGAGCTTATGGAGTCAATTACAGACAAGACCTGCAAAATAGGGGTAATCATTGAAGGGATTGTGGTGAAGCATGCTTGATGGCGGCCTTATTTTGGTCATAATCATTATTCTTGTTGCACTCATATTTGACTTTGGAAATGGAGTCAACGATGCTGCGAACGCAGTTTCCACAGTTGTTGCGACTGGTGTCCTATCACTTAGGGCAGCGGTACTCATGTCGGCTTTTTTCAATTTTGCGGGGGCTTTTGTATTTGGCGTTGCGGTCGCAAAAACTATTGGCAAGGGGATTATCGACTCGAATCTTGTAACTCCCTATGTAGTCCTTGCTTCTTTGTGTGGCGCAATTTTTTGGGTGTATTTGATGACCAGGAAGGGCTTCCCGATTTCAGTAAGCCACAGCCTTATAGGCGGATTGGTGGGAGTAGGCCTTGCCAAGGCTGGCCTCAAATCCATAATTTATTCAGGTGTCACCAAAGTTGTTATTTTCATTTTTGTGGCACCCTTGCTTGGCCTGGTTGGCGCCATGCTATTTTCAGCAATAGTTTTCCATTTCAGCCGGAACAGCGACCCACGGAAAGTGAACAAGCACTTCAGGTGGCTTCAATTGATTTCTGCTTCCGTCTATAGCTTAGGCCACGGCACAAATGATGCACAGAAAACCATGGGGATTATTGCTATCCTGCTTTTTAGCGCCGGCTACCTCAGTGGAGAGTTCTACGTGCCCTTTTGGATTGTGCTTTTGTCGCATGGAACCATTGCCCTTGGCACACTGATTGGCGGCAGGAAGGTCATCCATACAATGGGGCATAAGATTACCAAGCTTCGGCCTGTCAACGGCTTTTGCGCGGAAACAGCCGGTGCCAGCGTGATTATTGGCGCAACCCAGTTTGGCATACCTGTCAGCACAACTCATGTAATTGCCGGCTCCATTATGGGAGTGGGGGCTGCAAAAAGGGTTTCTGCAGTGCGATGGGGAGTTGCCAATAAGATTTTATGGAGCTGGATCCTGACAATTCCGGTATCTGCTGCTGTTGCAGCTTTATCCTACCTGGTTATTTCCCTTTTTATATAATACTGGAGTGGGCGGCCTTGTCCGAAAAGTGAGTTTGGGCATCAATTTTGCGTAGCCCATTCCCGGAGGGATTATGCATTTTTCGGGGTTGCAGAGGAGAAAAATGCAATTCGCGGGAAGCCGCAATGCTGAGCGGATGCCCAAACCGAGCCGGAAGGCGAGTTTTCGGACAAGGCCAGAGTGGGCCCGAATCAGCATAAACCTTGTTTTCAAGTATACAAATATTTATATATAGCAAAAGCCTGATACTACAATATATTGGGGTGTAAGGTGGCAATAATACAATATATTGTATTATGGTTCCCAAAATCATAAAGAGGGTTAATGACATGAAATGCCCGTATTGCTCGAATTCTGAATCCAAAGTGATTGATAAGCGGGACATTGAAGATGCCCAGACCATACGCAGGAGAAGGGAATGCCTGAAATGCGAGAAAAGATGGACCACTTATGAGAAAGTGGAGAACCTTGATTTGACTGTCATCAAGAAAGACGGCACCAAAGAGCCGTTTGAAAAGGCCAAATTCGAGAAAGGCATAAGGCTTTGCCTTGAAAAAAGGCCAATAACAGAGGAAAGGATTGTGCACCTGGTCGGGGAGATTGAAGGCAAGCTGAGATCGCTTGGGAAGGGGGAGATTTCAAGCGCATATATCGGAGAGCTGGTCATGAAAAAGCTCAAGAAGCTGGATGAAGTCGCTTATATGAGGTTTGCTTCAGTTTACAAGGAATTCAAGGACATTTCATCCTTCAAAGAGGAGATTAAGACACTGCAGCGATAAGGGCTGATGAGACTTGGATTTCGGGGAACAGAAAGGAGAGGTAATGGGATGGTCACAAAAATAAAAAAACCGATTGTGGTGCAGGGAGATGATGACAGAAGCAAGCTTGGCCTGGTGCACATCTACACCGGCGACGGCAAAGGCAAGACAACAGCTGCATTGGGGCTGGCTTCCAGGGCATTGGGAAACGGCTACAGGGTTTACATGATACAATTCCTGAAAAGTGGGTTTACCGGCGAGATAAAAAGCGCGGAATCGTTCAAGAAGGATTTCACAATTGAGCAGTACGGCGCTGACGCAGTCCAGAATAGGGAGGAAATCATGCAGAACCTGCGGGAGCAGAAGGCGAAATTTGTTTTCCAGCCCGATGAGATGGAAATTGAGGCCGCACGGCTTGCATATGAAAAAGCGCTTGAGATTTTAAAATCGAAAGAATATGAGCTTGTTATACTGGATGAAATTAACTGCGCCCTGGACAAGGGACTTCTTTCCATGGAAGATGCAGGAATGCTTCTGCAAATGCACGACAATGTTGAGCTTGTTTTCACCGGCCGCGACGCGCCTGAAGAATTGTTCCAGCACGCTGACTATGTTTCTGTAATCCAGAAAGTCAAGCACCCCTGGCAAAGAGGGATAAAGGCGAGGAAGGGGATTGAGTATTGAATCTTTCGGTCCACAATGAATTCGGTCTATTTTATGTTATTCTGTTTCTGTTATAAATAATTCACATGCACAATTTTTAACAGGATTATTAGAATCAATTGTGCCAAAATACACTGCGTAGTCATCAATAATGCCAGTAAGTTGAGTTTGTTCCATTTCAGTATTGAAATCATTAACAGAATTCATTTCATGGATACAGTATTCAGTGCAATCATCTTTAGTTGTGAAATTGTTGAATCTAAGTGATTGTACACTCCCTTGTGGCCAATCAAGTATCGAGGAGTACAGCCCAAATCTAGTTGTTGCTGTTCCACCTGTGTTTTCCATCAAACACATCACGGAATAGCAGTCTTCACCGGTATCACAGCGCTCGAGGCCATTCTGTCGGTAATAATTTGGCTGAACCTTTTCTGGCATCAGATTGCTGAAATAATTACGAGAGCATATTTTGTAAAAGGCATAGTTCAAATTTTCAGGATTGTCACATGCAGGACAAATAAATTTGACCGTTATGCTATCCTCACTAGCTGCATCTCTAAATTGAGTAAAATGTGAAATAAGTGTGGGCATAAAAAATAGGAGGATCAGAACAATCAGCGCCCCAAACACCATCAACAACTTTTTAGTCTGAAACTCTCTTAATGGGACGAGGATAATAAGTGAGAAGATGTAAGGTATACCCACATAATACAAAAATTCCGCGCCTTCACTAAGAAAAAAGGTGTTTACAATAAGGAGAGTTACCAATATGATAACATAGTGTGGCAGATAGTTAGAAGGTATTTTTATCATGAAGAAAAGCAGAAGAAATAGATAAAACACAATCATAATCGCAATTATGTGATGATAGTTTGCACTTATAAGTTCAATAAATGGCCAATAGAATTTATAATGTAGCGCGTTAATTGCCTCATATAGCCAATTGCCGCGAAGCCCCAGCAATATTTCTAAGAAATCTGTGCCTGATAGAATAGCCCATAAGAACAGAGTACCTAAGATGGCATGATAATATATTTTAGGCACGCTACGCACAAAAGTCATAAAATAGCCGTCTTTAAGCAACAAGATTATTATTAATCCAAGAAATGCGGCAACGATGAACGGTGCAAACTGCCAAAATGGATAAAAGATTAATAGGTAATAACACTCTCCTCTGCAGGTCATCAATGATAGCATCGAAATTGTAAGGATCATCAATGAAAAGAATATTACCATATAGAAAGCATACAACCAATTTAGAAAGCTTGAACTTAGACCATATGCTTCATAAAAATTATCAAATTTTCTTTTTAAGAAGATTCTTGACAGCCAAAATATGGTCAAGCCGGCGACCAAAGAAAGAACCACATCAAGTGTCAGATTCAGCAATGCCATTCTCAATCTTAGACCATTCAAGTTTATATGTTTTTCTACACTTACTATGCCCAAAATTATGTCAATCTTTTTATATCCGTCATTTATCTTTTGGGATATGAACAAAATCATTTCAATTGTGGGCATGACCGGCTCTGGAAAAACCGAGGTTTCTGAATTTCTGAAAAAGCATGGCCTTGCCTATGTCAGGTTTGGCGACGTGACAATGGAGGAGCTGAAAAGACGCTGGCTTGATGTCAATGAGAAGAATGAAAGAATGGTCCGCGAAGGATTGAGGAAAGAGCATGGAATGGACGCCTTTGCCAGGCTGAATGCCGGAAAGCTTGAGAAGGCACTGGAAAAAGGAAGCGTAATTGCGGACGGGCTTTACAGCTGGGAGGAATGGCTTTTCCTCAGGGAAAAATTCGGGGAAAAGATGATTGTGCTCGCAATTGCCTCGTCACCGGCGACAAGGTACCAGCGCCTTGCAGAAAGGAAAATCAGGCCATTGGCACATGAGGAAGCGGCCTCGCGCGACAAGGCCGAGATTGAGAACAGCCACAAGGCAGGGCCAATTGCAATGGCGGATTTCACAATAATCAATGAAGGCAGCCTTGCAGAATTGCAAAAAAATACAAATGCATTCTGGAAAAAAATATCCGGACAAACATAATTTCAATAGAAAAAGCTGGGAGAAGCTGGAAGGGGGAGCAAGATGGCAGCAGAAAAACCACAGGAGAAAATGCAAAGGGATGTCAAAAGGGTTGACTGGGACAATTACTTCATGAACATTGCGGACCAGGTCGCAACGAGAAGCACATGCGACAGGAAGCATGTCGGGGCTGTAATTGTCAGGAACAGGACAATCTTGTCAACAGGCTACAACGGGAGCGTGAGGGGCGCGCCGCATTGCGATGATGTGGGTCATGACATGGAGCATGACCATTGCGTCAGGACAGTGCATGCAGAGGCGAATGCGATTGCCCAGGCTGCACGAAACGGGGTGAACATCGACAACTCGGAGATATTCATAACAGCCTCGCCCTGCCTGACATGCTTTAAGCTCGCCGCAAATTCAGGGATAAGGGCAGTGCATTACATGGAATTTTACAGGGATGAGAGGATAACGGTTTATGCCAACCAGGCAGGAATACGACTGGATTACATGGGCGGCAGGGCCAGGAAATGATAGGATAATGAGTATGTTTTACAATTTTTGAAGCGACAGGTTATTATCAACATGGCAGAACAAACCTACGGCGGGCAGGCAGTGATTGAAGGCGTCATGGTTAAGAGCAAGAAGAACATGGCAGTTGCTGTCAGGAAGCCGAACGGCAAGATTGCCATAAGGAAAGAAAAGCTCAACCCGATTTCTGAAAGGGTCTACCTGTTCAGCCTGCCCTTTTTCCGCGGCATGGCCATGCTTTTTGAGATACTTTTTTTGGGAATGAAAGCATTGAATTTTTCGGCGAGCCAGGCATCAGGCGAAGAGGACAAGGCATCGAACACTGAGATATTCTTCACAGTGCTGATCTCAATTGTGATGGCCCTGCTGATTTTCAAGCTCATACCGCTTTTTGCCACGCAACAGATAAGCAAATGGCTTACGGGGATTGGCCAAGGCTTTTTATTCAACCTGATTGAAGGCTTGCTCAAGCTCGGGGTTTTCGTGCTGTACATTTGGCTGATTTCGCAGATGAAGGATGTGAAAAGGCTTTTCATGTACCACGGTGCTGAGCATATGTCCATTGCCTGCCATGAGCAGGGCAAAGCCCTTGCCCCCAAGAATGTCAGGAAATATTCGCCAATCCACAGGAGATGCGGAACAACATTCCTGTTTATCGTGATTTTCCTTAGCATCCTTGTCTATTCTTTTGTGCCGGCTTATTTTGGCTTTTGGGAGAAATTTTTGTGGAGAATCCTCCTGCTTCCTGTTATTGCAGGGATAGCTTATGAGATTCTGAAATTGGGCGCAAAATTTGAGGATAATTGGCTGATTAATATTATGGTTCAGCCGGGCCTTTGGATACAGAAGATGACAACAGCTGTGCCGGACAACAAGCAGATTGAAGTGGCCATTGCCTCCATGAAAGCAGTTATTTCCATGGAAAAGAGCCCGGGCAAGGCCAGGAAGGCAAATAGCTAGAACAAACCGGAGAATTTCTAAGCCAAGTCACTGCCAGGCAGCCTGCCTGCCGCAGCGCTGTTGTTCAGCAATACTGGCACATCCGCATAAGTGTTGTCCAGCGGCACATCAAAGGCAAATTCAATGTTTATTGCCACAACAAGCTCCTTTTCTCCATCAGAAACAGTCACGTCGTCGGTGAAGGTCACAAAGACTCGTTCACAGTTGTCAGGGACAGGTACGTTTTCCGGGATGGTTTTTTTCTTTGCCATTGACATCAACATACATTGTCAGTATACACAATCGTATAGTTGTCTATCTATGACACAACTAATATATAAATATTTCCATCCGAAAACTATAGAAATATGGATAAATTGTTATTTTTTGGATAAAAAAATGAGATTTAAGAGAAAAATCAGTGTGTTTCGGCCCGAGAGATATATATCCCGGGCATTTTGTCAATAGCTGCATGCTGCAACCTGTCATAGACATTTCGGACTTTTGCAGCTAAGGCCTGAAATTTGGCTGCCTTTTCAGGATTGGATGTCCATTCCGCTGCCTCGCCAAGGATAGTGCCGATGTTATCGAGCCTCTGATTTAAATCGTGAATGTTCAGAAGATATCGCTTTGCCTGTTCTTCAATCGGCAGATTCCGGTCGACAAGTGTCATTAGCAATTCGACCTGGGACGCAGCAAGCATGGTTTTTTGCCCTTCCAGCTTTTCCCTGAGGGAAGAGATGGTTGAATCCGTTGGACTGGAATCAGGGATAAAGGCTTCTGTGATGTCTGAGCCCAGTGAGTCATAGTCGCCAATAATTTCCTTGTACACAGGATGGAATTGCTTGGCAGCCATCATGTAGTGCCCGGCCACTTCGGCTATCCTGTCCCGGTTCCGTCTCATTTCTTTTTTGTCATGCCTGATGACTGGAGCCAAGACATTTTCATACTCAGGTGCGAGAATTGCTTCAAGGGGCTTCATTGTAGCAGGAGTTTCTGTATTTTCAAACACTGATATCACCCTGAAAAGCTTCATAATTAACTGTAGTATAAAAACCTTTGGAAAAGAATACTATGCTAGAGTAATAACAATTGTAAAACAATTTGAAGAGAAAGCCCTACCACCATTTCACGCACTGATTGCAGTCATGCGGGATGCTGGAGTCAATTTTCTTATGCACGCTGCAGAGAATCATGTTCTGCTTGGTGACCTTTAGGATGCGCTGCAATTCAGAGATAAGGGATGATGGAGATGGGTTGGCAAGGATTGTGTCCACTGATTTTTTCATTTCCTGCTGGACCGCATTATTGAACTTGACATCCTTGCCGCGCTTTTCCTTGAGGTATTGGGAAATGGCCGGCTCGGTCAAATAGAGGACTTTTGCCGCCTGCTTTTGCGACATGCCCTTTGTGCTGATCATGATTTTGGCCAGTTCCCGGCGGACTGCCGGCAGGATGTACCAAACCTCGATTTCCTGAGGAGTTAGAAGTTTCATGTTAACAATGTTAATGATAGTTAATTTATAAAGATATCGGTTAAATTTGCGAATAAATTGCAGTATACTGATTGTTCTATAGGCATTCGCGGTCATTGTTCCAACGACTTTATTTTTCTCCCCTGCTCTGGCCGAGGGGGAAAAAAATAAACCCTAATTTGACTCGGTCAAATTATGGCGCGAAAAGACAGAGGATTCTATCCGGACATTATTGATTAAATTGCAATAAGAGTTAGAAAGTCCAGTTTACAACGGGAACCACTTATTTGTAGGGCGATGGCAACTGTTGCCGCTCAGGGGGGAATCCTTGCTGCCTGGCCTGAGCTGGAGGAATTTTTTGCCAAGCTCTTCTGCAAATTTGCTTGTGTGCACGGTGTCCCTTTCCAGGTTGACAAAGATGGCCGCGACAAGGCGAAGTGTCAGCATAGCACCTAATTCCCTGTACAATGGCTTCTGCCTGGTCTCCTCGAGAATCCTTGCCTTGTCCTCGATTTCCTTGTCCAGCTGCCTTATTTTGTGCTCCAGCTGCTGCGTGGCAATGTGATATTCCAGGATGTTTTCATCCTCTCCCTTGCCGGCCTGCTGTGCAATGGCATTGTACTCCTCTATTAAAAATTCATGCGCCTTGAGAATGAAATCGGACACAACGTATAGCTTTCTCTTGAGCTCCTTGTTGAAAAAGCCAATCCAGAACATCCTTATTTTCATTCGCCAGATATAGCCGTCAACATATTGGAGGATTTTCTTGTAAAGGAATGACTTTTGCTCTGTGCTGCCTTCAGCCTCCATGGACTTGCGGCTTTCTCGCAATTGCTTGACTTCCTGCTCAATGTAATGGAGTTCTTCTTGCATGCCCATGGTAAAAATTCAGTGTCATAAGGTATATTTATGCTTGTCGGTTTTTGTGCATGCCTGGCGCCACCATAATCCCAATACCCCATCACAATCCCGGTATCCTATGCAAATATAAGCTTAGCAGAAAACTTCGCCTGAAGGCTCAGGTTTTGCCATCGGCTCGCATGAGATACTTATTCATGAGGGCAGTTTTCTCCCTGGAACTTCGAAAACTGCTGTCTGCTTATTTCCAGGTGCTCGCAGAATTGATGGCAAAACGTAAACTTTTCTACTAAGCCGCAATATAAAAAGAAATATATATTGCCTGTGCATCTGGAAATGGATAAAAGAGGTGCCTTTAGTGAAGAAAAAGTACAGCCCATCCGGCAAAAAAACAGGGGTAAAAGTGGGATTTTTTGAAGTGCAGGAATGGGAAGAGGCTACGCTGAAAAGCGATCTTGCCGGGTGCGATGTCACATTCTTCTCCGAAGAGCTCAAGCTTGACAATGTCCACGATGCCTTTGACCGCGAGGTTATTTCTGTGTTTATCTATTCTAATTTGACAAAGAAAGTCCTGGACATGCTGCCCAACCTTAAATTGATTGCAACAAGGTCGACAGGATATGACCATATTGATTTGGCAGAATGCGACAGGAGGGGCATTATTGTCTGCAATGTGCCATTCTACGGGGAAAACACCGTGGCCGAGCACACATTTGCCCTGATACTTGCCTTGTCGAGGAGAATTCCCGAAAGCTATGACAGGACAGTCAAGGCGGATTTCTCAATCGATGGCCTGCAGGGCTTTGACCTGCGGAAAAAAACATTAGGGGTCATCGGCACCGGCCACATCGGGCTGCACGTCATAAGGATGGCGAAAGGATTTGAGATGAATGTGATTGCCTATGACAAATTTGCAAATGAAAAGCTGGCGCACAGGAACGGCTTCAAGTATGTTGAATTCGACTATCTCTTGGCAAACTCAGACATCATTACCCTGCATCTTCCGGATAATAAGTTCACTCACCATACAATCAACAGGAACAATGTTTTCAAGATAAAAAAAGGGGCTTACCTGATTAACACCGCGCGAGGAGGCCTTGTCGAGACAGAGGCGCTGGTGCAGGCGCTTGTGAAAAACCAGCTTGGCGGGGCAGGCCTCGATGTGCTTGAGGAGGAATCAGCGATTAAAGAGGAAAACCAGCTGCTTTCAGCCAAATTTTCAAATGATGAGCTTAAGATAATTTTGCGAAACCACATCCTGCTCAAGCTGAAAAATGTGATTATAACTCCCCACAATGCGTTCAACAGCCAGGAGGCGCTGCAGAGAATCCTGGACACATCATTGGACAATGTCAGGGCATACATCCAGAATAAAGTGAAAAACCAGGTGTTTCTTGCAAAATAATTCTTTAATCTTCATTGTGTGGATTGTAAACTACCGTGGGCTGAAGCCCACAGCGTTTAGTTGAAATCTGTAAGCCGACTCTGATTCCTTACACTTTGGTATTCTTCAAAAGTGTATTTTTG
>Ga0209542_10000558_pt1 | contig 90074 bp, 99 predicted proteins | sample RifCSPhighO2_01_FD_184028 | JGI IMG/M metagenome (GOLD analysis project Ga0209542, IMG submission 184028) | Soil microbial communities from Rifle, Colorado - Rifle CSP2_plank highO2_0.1 (SPAdes) (version 2) | ecosystem: Environmental > Terrestrial > Deep subsurface > Rock core/Sediment ...
GCATTCCATCGGCTTGACTTCATGTATTGTGCATCCCTTTTCATCATCAAAAAAAACGCACCTTCCAAAAGGCTTGCTGCCTTCCCTTATCAATTTCGGCTTCAGCAATTTTTTGTTGAATAATTCAGATTCCTCCAAAAAGCCCTTTTTCAGCTCTTCCTCCGAGATGCCCAAAAATCTTGCAATGTGCTTTGCATCATCTCCTGCCAAAGAGCCAGAGCCGAACCTGCAGCCGTGGTTGCATGCGCTGCACTGGCACGGCGCAGCTAATTCCAAAACCTCTTTCAAAGGGGTGTTTTTGTGAATCAATATATCACCAATTTGTATATTATTAAATTATCTTTATCGTCATTATTAAAATTTATCTATCCAACTCTTTCATCTCCCAGCAGCTCTTTTTCAATCTTTTTTGTAAATTCAAGCTCTTTCTCGGTATTGTCTCTGCCATACCTTTGCTTTATGTATTCAAACCTTTCATTCAAACCCACAACTTTGTCCCCTTTCACCCTCTTGTCGGCATAAAAGATTATCTTTTCCTCCAATGTTTTTGGCACAAACTCGTCCTTATCGATGTGCATGAGCCCGTGCTTCTTGATTACTTCTGCAACTTCAGGAAAGCCAAGGGACTTGACTAGTTCATACCCTTCAATAATGTGGTCATTCGGGCTTGTTTTCCTGATGTCATGCAATAAAGCGCCTGCGGCAGCTAAATTGCGGTTTATTTTAATGCCGCGCTTTTCAAGAACATCGCAAACTTTCATAGAGAAATCGTGGACAGCTTTAAGGTGGGTGATTATGTTAGAGGGCACATTCTCCTTTTCCAGTATCTTAAGGCATTCTTCTTTTGTTGGGATTGTCATATCAAAAATAAAATCTTATTTCCTCTTTTTCTTCCCCTCACCTTTCACTTCGTAGTCAGCATCAACAACATTGTCATCTTTTCTTTTTGGAGATTCTTCTTCACTTTCTGCTTCTTCTCCACCTTTTTCTCCATGCCCTTTATGTTCCTGCTGGTATTGCTGCCCTGCCTTCTGGTACAATTCTGTTGACATTTTCTGCACCATTTCATTTACCTCATCCAGCTTTCTCTTGATTGCATCAACGTCTTTCTCTGCAGGCTTCAGCAATTCCTTCAGTTCAAGAATCCTGCCTTTGACTTCACCAATTTCCTTTTCAGGCACCTTGCCTTCCAGGTCCTTGAATAATTTTTCAGTCGTGTAGACGAGATTATCGGCCTGGTTGATTGTTTCAATCTCTTCCTTCTTCTTCCTGTCAACATCTGCAAACTCTTCAGCCTGCTTTTTCATACTTTCAATTTCATCATCGCTTAATTTTTGCGATGCAGTAATCCTTATGCTCTGCCCTTTTCCTGTTCCCAAATCCTTAGCATTCACATGAAGGATGCCGTTTGCATCAATGTCAAACGCGACTTCAATCTGCGGAATGCCCCTTGGCGCAGGCGGTATTCCTATTAAATCAAACTGCCCGAGCAGCTTGTTGTCTGCAAACATTGGACGCTCGCCCTGCCCAACCCTTATTGTAACAGCAGTCTGGTTGTCGGCTGCTGTGCTGAATACCTGCTGCTTTTTTGTCGGAATTGTGGTGTTTCTTTCAATCAGCTTTGTGAATACTCCCCCTAAAGTCTCAATGCCCAGGCTTAATGGTGTAACATCAAGCAATAAAATGTCCTTTACTTCGCCTGCAAGCACCCCAGCCTGAACAGCAGCGCCCATTGCCACACATTCCATAGGATCAACTCCCCTTTCAGCCTGCTTGCCAACAGAATCTTCTACAAATTGCCTTACAATTGGCATTCTTGTAGGCCCGCCTACAAGGATAATCTTGTTAATTTGGTTAACAGATAATTTGGCATCCTTTATCGCCTGCTCAGTTGGGTGCCTGCACCTTTTTATGATTGGATCAATCAACTGCTCGAGCTTTGCCCTTGTCAGTTTCATCTGCAGGTGTTTAGGTCCTTCGTTTGTTGCTGTTATGAATGGCAGGTTGATGTCTGTCTCAAACACTGTTGACAATTCAATCTTGGCTTTTTCAGCAGACTCTCTCAGCCTTTGCATTGCGGTTTTGTCTTTTGTCAAGTCAATTCCTTCAACTTTCTTGAACTCTGAAGCCAGATATTCAATCAAAGTCTGGTCCATGTCTGTTCCGCCAAGCTGCGTGTCTCCGGAAGTTGACAGCACTTGGAAAACTCCGCCTCCAAATTCCATAATTGTTACATCAAGAGTTCCGCCACCCAAATCAAACACAAGAATCTTGAGCTCCTTGTCCTGCTTGTCAATTCCGTAAGCCATTGAAGCGGCAGTGGGCTCATTTACAATCCTTACAACTTCCAGGCCTGCAATTTCGCCTGCATCTTTTGTTGCCTGCCTTTGGTTGTCGTCAAAGTAGGCAGGGACTGTGATTACAGCCTTGTTTATTTTCTCCCCTAGAAATTCCTCTGCATCTTTCTTTATTTTTTGAAGAATGAAAGCTGAGATTTGCTGAGGGGTGTATTCTTTGCCGTCGATATTGTACTTATGGTTAGTGCCCATCTTTCTCTTCGCAGCCATTATTGTCTTTTCAGGATTGGACACTGCCTGCCTTCTTGCCGGCTCCCCAACCAGGACTTGGCTGTCTTTTGTAAATGCCACAACGCTCGGAAACGCCTTTCCGTAAGCGGTTGTTCCTTCTGCGCTTGGGATTATAGTAGGCTTTCCGCCTATCAATGCAGCAGCAGCTGAATTTGATGTTCCCAAGTCAATTCCTATGATTTTTTCCTTTGCCATTTTGATTGCCTCCGAATATTTTGTTTATTTTTATTGTGTTTTTGTCAAATTGCATTTTTATTTCCCGCTAATCTTTACTTTGCTGAACCTCAAAACCTTGCCATTCAGCATGTATCCTTTCTGGAACTCCTCCAAAATTGTTCCTTCTGGCTTGTCTGATTCTTCCTTCATAAGCACTTCGTGCTTGTATGGGTCGAATTTTTCCCATTCTGTCTTGATTGGCTTCAACCCCTCTGCTTCGAGTATCGAGTGAAACTGCGCGAAAATAATCTTTATGCCCTCAACAAACTTTTCCTTGTCTCTTATATTTTTTAATGCAATCTCAAAGCTGTCAAGCACAGGAAGCATCTGCGCAACAATATTGGCATGAGCAAACTTGACAAAGTCTGTTTTTTCCCTGTCAACTCTTTTTTTGTAATTCTCAAACTCTGCCTGCAGCCTTTTTAATGTGTCAGTCAATTCGTCTATTGTCTTAGTTTTTGACTCCGATTCTTTTGCATAGTCCTCTTCTAATTTTGTAAAAATTTTAGGGACAATTTCTTTAATAAGTTTGATATAGTCCCCTTCATGCTCAAATCTTTTTTTTGTCGATAGTGGATATTTGTTTATCAGACCCTGCGTTAATTCAGATTTCGCCTCTTTTAATAAACCATCAAATTTTTTTGTTTCCATCTTTAGTTTATGTAATTTGTATTCTTCCTGTCAATTCCCTTGACGAATTCTATATTAACATCCGCAGGCGGCTCAAAGCCAGCGCTTGGATACGCCAGATTCGGCATAAATTTTGCTATGTTTGTTGCCAGCTCTGTTGCAACATGCTTATCGCCAAAATGATGCCTGCTTATCTCGTAAACAAGCTGCCTTGTCTGCGCCTCGTCAAAAGAGCCGATTGAATGAACATATTCATGCAGCATCACATGGAATAGGTAATAGTTGTACAATCTAGGATTTGTCTGCAAAATCCTTGCCAAGGGCTTTTTGTTGATTATTATGGTGTTTGCTTCAAGGGAATAAAATGCCCCCACAAAGCCCTGCGCGAAAGAGCCTAAATCCGAGACTCCAACCATCAAGCCTGCCTGCTCCTGCCCAAGGTATCCTTTCACCATCTCTTTAACTATTTCAAATATATCAGCAATGGTTTTTGCGTTTTTTATGCCTTTTTCGTAATCCATTTGTCAAAGTTTAATTAACTCTAAGCTTGGATATTGGTTGACTTAAAGTCAACGAAAGGTTGGTAAGATAAACTAGTATATAAACTTTTCGGCAAAGGTTTAAATATAAGCACTCCTTTGGGCTGTACATGGTATACATAAGACAGAGAATAACAATAGTAAACATAAGGAAGCCAGCCGAGCATAATATAAACCAGGAACTGCAGTGGTTTGGCTCTTCTCTTGGCTTGTTTAATCTCAGGGACAGGGACAAGAGCACGTTTAGGGTATTCATAGAACTCTTAAAGTCTGCCAAGGCAGGCAGCACTTTGACAAGTGACGAGTTGGCTGCAAAGCTTGATTTGTCAAGAGGCACAATCATCCATCACATTAACAAGCTGATAGAGCACGGCTTGGTAATACATGAAGGCAACACATACATATTAAGAGTTGACAACCTGAAAAACCTCATAGAAGAGCTCGAAAAGGACTTGAGAAGGGCATGCGATGACCTGAAGGATGTTGCAAAGGAGATTGATGAGAGATTGGGGCTTTAGCTAAAAAACAGAAACATTTTTATATGAGTACTCATTATATGTACATATGACGAGCATAAACATATCAATTAAAAAAGAAGCTTATGAATTCTTAAAAAATTTAAAGACAAAAGAGAAGAGTTTTTCAGAGGTAATTCTAAGCTTTAAGAATGAGCATAAGGATATAATGAGATTTTTCGGCGTATTGAAGAGTATTGACTGGGGCGAAAAAGAGAAAAATATGCAGCATTTTAGGGATTCTTTTAATAAGAGATTAGGATGATAGGATTGGACACAAGCGCGATAATTGACATATTCAGAGGAGATAAAAAAATAAAGCAATTTCTTGAAAATAACAAAGAGCCATTGGCTGCGACCATAATGAGCTATTTGGAGTTGTTTTTTGGCTTAGACCCTAAGAATCCCAAGCATAAGGAAGAAGGCAGCTATTATGGTGAATTATTTAAAACCGCCTATAACCTAGGCTTGACTAAAGATGCATGCGAAGAAGCCTCAAAAATATTTTGGAGCCTGAAAAGGGAGGGCAAATCTATAGAACAATTCGATTGCGTGATAGCTGCAATATTCATTGCGAACGGGATTAACAAAATCTTAACAAGAAATTCAAGGCATTTTGACAGGATTAAGAGGCTGGAAGTGTTAAGCTATTAGGTTGATGAAAGGTGGGGGTTGTAAAGGTTTTTAAAGAGTATTTGATTATTATATTAAAATGGAAGAAGTACACTTTGAGTCAAATCCACTTGCACCAACTGCTACGGAAAGAATAATACATACGCCTATACATTTCAAAAATCCGATAGACGCTTACCATACCAGACGACAACCCAACGAATTTCTTGACTCAAGGGTAATTGAATTCTATGCTCAACGTCAATTATATGTAGTAGAAGTACCTACTGAAAGGATTATAGTTGCCACTTTTTATTTACCCCATTCATTATACATACTTGGTGTGCTTGGCGTAGTAAGGACTCCTCTTGGAGATGAGCCAGAACTATTTATAGGAAACTTAGATGAAGTTGATTTGGAAAGGATTGGTAATCTCCAGTACACCAGAAGTATAGAAGATGCAGTTGCTAAACACCTTAAATTAGTAGAAAAAATAGAAATGGTATTTGCACCTCATGCTGAAATATCACCAACAACTTACACTTATCTTTTCAATCAACTATACCAACAAAACGTATCTTCATCTGAAAGATAGCTAATTTTCCTTTCCCCATTCCCAAATAGTAAATTATATAAACAAGTTATCCGAGTTTTAAAGCCATGAAAAAAGGCATTTTACTTATTCTCTTGCTTATTCTAACAATACCGATAGTTTTTGCAGACATAACAATAACAACAGAGCAAAACATCTACAATCTCGGGAACAGTATAAGGGCGTCTGCTTCTGTGCTGCAGGACAAGGATTTTGATGGTTTGTTTAAACTGGAAATTTCATGTGGAAATTATAAATTTCAATATTACTTAACCCAAATATTTCTGGAAGCAAACTTTCGCCAGGCTGTTAATCCGGAATTGCCTCCTGTAGCGAGACCCCAAATGCTCGGCAACTGCTCAATCACAGGCGACTTAGTGACATATGACGACCTGATTATCGAGCAAAAGGACTCAAACGGCTTTTCTGTTACAAATCAATTAAATGTGCTGCCAGTCAACACAAAAATTACAGCGCTTCCTGGTGATATAATAAAAGTTACAGGAGTCATAAACGAGGCATTCGGCAACAATGTCCTGAAAGCCTCTGCCGAGATTGCCCTGGACAGCAATTCTTACCCAATTGACGCTGTCGGGGGCAAATTCAACTTTACTTTAGACCTGCCAAAAAACATCAAGTCAGGAGAGCACACAATAGGGATAAGCGCCTCTGATGCAAAGGGCAATTCAGGCAGCTCCTCGATTTTGATTGGCATAACCGCGGTCCCTACCTACATAAAGACAGAATTAAGCTCGGACAGCATGCTGCCGGGCTCAAGGATTGATATAACCGCTTCTTTATACGACCAGGCAGACGACCTGATAAACCTGTCTCTGGGCCTGGAGCTAACAGCCCCAAATGGCAACAATGTATTCAAGAAAACTGTGCAGAGCAATGAAAAAATTGACTACGAGTTCAGCCAGTACGCAGAGCCGGGCCTGTATAATCTGGAAAGCACTTACAAAAATTTGCTTGAGCAGTCATCAATTAATGTCACGACAATAAGGGAAGTAAAAATAAAATATGAAAATGAGACTGTGCTCATAGAAAACATCGGCAACATCCCGTTTGAGGAGGAGCTTACTTTTATCCTCGAGAGCGAGCTGAAAAAATATCCGCTGACAAAGAATATCAAGGTGGAGCCCGGGAAGCTGTTAAGCATTGACTTGTCAAAAGAAGTTCCATTAGGAGTTTATGATATTATACTGCCAATAAAAGAGGGGCTGGGCCCAGTCCAAGAAAAAGCAGATGAAACGCTTCAGGGAGCAATAGAATCAGCACAAGAAAGCCTTGGCAGCTTATTGCCGGAAAATGAGGAGATTTTGGCTGGCAATGTCACAATTCATGACAACAGGCCTGCATACAGGAAAATTGCCTCTGGATTTGCGTTAATCAGCGGCGCCATAACCGGAGCAGACGGGGTGCTTGCTAAAAACCCTTTGATAGCACCCATAATATTAGTTATCCTAGTGGCAGTTCTGGTATTCCGCTATGGCAGAAAGCCCATAATGAGATTAATTAAAGGCAAAAAAGAAGACGATGAAAACAAGGGCAACGAGAGCTAATTTCTTCTTTTTCTTTCCCCGTCCATCACAGAAGCCTCGCCAAGAGTCTCGTCTAATAGATCCTGCGCTGTTTTCAGCAAGCCGACTTTTCCTTCTGCTGAGCAGTAGGGGCATCTGGCTGGTGCCTTGTCCTTCCTAAACTTATACCCGCAGCTTCTGCACTCCAAATCCAGCATAAGACTACTATGAAGTAGGAAGTATATAAATTTTGCGGGAAAAATTTTTATGAATAAATTTAAAATTTTAAAACCGCTAAAAACAATGAAATATTCAATAAAATAATTGCACCAAAAACGATGTTCAAAAATAAAATAACGAGAGCGTCCTCTTAATGTAAAAGTAATGGAGGAGACCAGCTTGCGATTGCCATATAGCAAAAAACCGAAATGTTTAAAAAGAGACATATTTACCTTTGTTTTATGATAGCGCAAAGCATAAGGCAAATAGTAATCGCTTCTATTATAGCTATCATTATAATTATTATTTAGGGCCCAAAAACGAATATTCTGGAAGGGCCTGGGCATTTTGAGCTTGATTCTGGAATATTCTAAAATAAAAATTGCATTGGAGGAAGTCATGGTAAAAATAGAGATATACGATACATTAAGAGATGGAAGTCAGGACCCAGATCTTGATTTGACACTAGCAGATAAACTAAGAATAGCTAAAATGGACGATCAAGTTGGTGTCCCATTTATTGAGCTAGGGTGGCCATACTCTAATCATTCAGACAGAAGAATTTATGAATTTGTAAAAGAATCCGGATTAAATGCCAAAGTTACAGCTTTCGGTTCTACAGGAAAAATCAATTCAAAACCAGAGGAAGATGACAACTTAAGGGCCATAGTTAAAACAAATGCGCCTATTGCGACAATATTCGGCAAATCCTGGCTTTTGCACGTGAGTAAGCAGCTTAGGGCAACTCCAAAAAAAAATCTTGAAACCATTTTTGACAGTATTCGGTTCCTAAAGAGGCATCATGAACAGGTTTTTTATGATGCAGAGCACTTTTTCGACGGATTTAATGATAATGCCAAGTACGCACTCCAGTGTATAGATACCGCAATTGAAGCTGGCGCAGATAGAATTATTTTATGCGACACCAACGGCGGGGCGTTTCAATGGGATATAAGGGAAGCCACAAAAAGTGTTATAGAGTATTTAATAAAAAATGGCAAGAATGCCAAACTCGGAATACATGCGCATAATGATGGCGGATTGGGAGTTGCAAATAGTTTAGAATTTGTTGAGCTGGCAAAAGAACCAAGATACAGTCCTTTTATTGTTCAAGTGCAAGGCACTTTTGCAGGTTTTGGTGAAAGAATAGGAAATGCCGACCTATTTCAAATCTTAGGCAATTTAGATAGAATGAAAGTAACTACAGATATAGATTCTCATCGCACTGCCCTTACAGATTATTACAGGGATTTATGTGAAATTGCGGGAGTGCGGCCAAACCCAAATCATCCTTTTGTGGGAACAAATGCCGGCAGGCATAAAGCTGGAGTTCACGTTGATGGAGTATTTAAAGGAGCTTCGTATGATTTCTACGACTTAAGGAGAGTTGGAAATGAAGGTTCCGTTGTAATGTCTGACCAAGCTGGTACGGCAAACTGGGCATACTTGGCAGGAAAATTTGGTTATAATGTTGATAAGACAGACTCAAGAGTTAAAGCAATGTTAGACAAATTCAAAGCGATGAAGAGCATGGGTTATCGAATAGGGGCACTCGAGGCAGAACATTATTTATTGGTAGCAAAGCATTTGGGTGGTGCAAGGGGCTTATTCAGTATAAACCATCATAAAGTTATAGATGAGGATGGCATCAGTACCTGTGATTTAGAAGGGCGTGTAAATGGTAGTGTAGTTAATGTTACAAAAAAAGTAAAAGGTGGCCCTGTTGATGTTACGTACCTTGCCATGCAGGAGTTGTTGTCTGGAAAATATGAAAGTATAAAAGATGTTGAATTATCTGATTATCGGAGTAAGAAAATAGATGATGAAGAAAATCTAGGTGCAGCAGCAAAAGTACGGGTTCGAGTAGAATTTAAATATACGGCAAATGGCAGAACTGCTTACTGGGAAAATGAGGGCGTTAACCACGACGTAATAAAAGCCAGTAGGGAGGTAATAGAAAAAGGGTTCCGTTACCACCTCCTTAAACATGAAAAATCTCTTACAAAAACTTCTTAATTCCCCTGCCTGTCATGCGCCCTTAAGCTTGGCCTCACTTTCTCGTAGCCTTTTCCTTTGCCTAAAAGCCCCCTTGCCCTTTTGCCTGCGCTTGTCAGGCCTCTCTCAGCCCTGCCTTTGTGGTCAATAATCCAGCTTATCCTCTCGTCTGCCATTATCGAGGGGTTGTGCCCGTCAACAAGAATTACCTCATACCAGTAATGCAAGCCGTCTTCTCCAACGTAATAGCTGTTCAGAACCTCGCAGTTTTGGTAATGCTTTGCAGCCCTCTGCTCAGCAACCTGCTGGTAGTTCATCGTCAAGTCTTTTCTCCTTGACATTGCCTTTGGACGCCTAGGATGCCTTATCTGAGGCCTTTGCCTGCCGCCCCTGTTTACCCTTTGCCTTACAACGATAAATCCCTGCTTTGCCCTGTACCCAAGAGAACGGGCCCTGTCAATCCTTGTAGGCTTTTCAACCCTTATTGTTGCAGGCTCCTGTCTCCATTTTATAATGCGCTGCTGCCAGAATTCAAGCTCTTTAGGCTTTTTCCAAGCCTCCCTAATGTATTGGTACATTCCCATTTTAAGCTTCCATTCAATTTGTCAAGGTAAGATTCTGGTAAGCAACTACCAACATCTCTTACAAGGATTTGGAATTTTATGCGATTTATAAAGGTATTGGAAATTTAGAAACAAAAACATTATATATTATAGTCTAAAAAGATATAAGCATAATGAATGAACTAGAAAATAAAGGCATTCTCTTAGTCATTGGCATTATGGTTGCAGTGGCAATTGCAGGATTTGTTCTTGTTTTGTTTCTGAACAAAGACTACCAAGCAGCTCTTGCTGAAAAGCCTGCCGAACTCCAAAGTCAGCAGATTCAAAATCCTGATGTTAGCGCTCAAGAAAATCAAAAGCCTCCTGGCAAAACAGAAAGCACTATTGATGCATGCGTTGATTTTGACAATGGAAGGAATTATTATGTAAGTGGTGTTACAACAATAGAGAGCATTCATGAATCTCGGCAGGATTATTGCGCAGATAAAATCACTTTGACTGAATTCTACTGCAATAAGGAAGGCGGCATAAGCCAAGAGGCTTATTTTTGTTCTAATGGATGTAGTGGTGGGGCGTGCCTGAGTCCTAATCAAGTGACTAAATGCACAGATTCCGACAGCGGAAGTAATGAATATTACGTAAAAGGCACTATTGAAGGTGATGGGCGTATATTAGGCAGCATGTATGCCGGAACTATAAGAAAAGCCACTGACTTTTGTTTGCAGTTAAAGAAGGAAACAGGATATACATTCTATCCTTGGGAATACGACCCAACTTGGAATAAGGATGATATTTTATCCAATCAAAACAAATATATTAATTGTGAAAAGGATTGTGGTATTTATGAATTTTATTGCGGCAACAATTTGACGTGGGCAGTATCGATGCAATGCCCAGCTGGCTGCAAAGACGGAGCTTGTGTGCAAGAATCAGCATGCACAGACAGCGACGGCGGGCAGAATTATTATGTAAAAGGAACAGCGCTTGGATTTAATGGAAAAAACTCAGATTATTGCTTTGATGGTAATACTAAAACACTTGTTGAATTGTATTGTGACGGACAAGGAAATGTACAAAATATCTACTATGACTGCCCAAGCGGTTGCCAAGACGGAGCCTGCATTGGCGGTGAAAAGGGCTAAGCAATGCAAGATTGGCATCCTGCAACCTATGCTTTGGCAAAGTTTAAATAACTCAACTGAAATTAAGCTAAAAAGAGGATACTGATGCCTGCAAAACAATCTGATTGGCAAGATTACTATAAGAAGTTAAGCGCAACCCTGAGTAATTTTGAAGCAAGGATAGAAAGGCTTGAGTCGCAGGTTACAGCGCTGTCAAAAAAAGCGCCTTCTGGTACAGCAACTGAAATTGCCTACCAAAGCCCGCCTAAAAGAAGGCTTGGCTGGGGGTTGGTATGGCTGGGTATAATGCTTTATATTCTGCCGTGGTTTGGTTTTGGAATTTTTAGGTACATACTTCCTTCAATTTTTGGAGGGATTTTGCCGTTAGCAATCTTAATTGCAGGCATTGTTATTATACTCACAAATCCAAAGCAGGCTGTTGGAAAAGTTGCAAAATCAAAAAAAGAAGTGGATTTAGGAGAGGAATCAATATTAATGCCTGAAAAGGAAACTGTAAAAAAAGAGGCAAAGCTGCAGCCTTCTAAGCGAGTAACCAAATCCAAAATGGACATTGAGTCGAGCATTGGACAGAAATGGTTGCCTAAAATTGGAATTGTGTCCATAGTATTGGGAGTGGCTTTTTTTGTAATTTATGCAATCCGAAATAAATGGATTGGACCTACAGGGCAGGTTGCATTGGGCGTTCTTGCAGGAATAGTCTTGATTGTGCTGGGCGAAGTATTTTACAGGAAGGACTACCAAAATTATGGCTTAACCCTTGTTGGAGGAGGATTTGCAATAATCTATTTTGCAATGTTTTCTGCTTACAGGTTTTACTCAAAGGAAACTGGAATAACTTTGCCTGTTGATATCGGAGCACTTACAATAATCATAGCGGCTGCAGTATACTTCTCTGTAAGATATGATTCAACCATCATTGCAGGCGAAGCTTTCTTTTTGGGCTACATTGTTCCGCTTCTAGTAGCATCAGTCAATACTTTCTTCCTAATCTACGCCATGGCGCTTACTGCAGGCTTGACTGTTTTGACTTATTTTAAGAGCTGGAAACTGCTTGGGGCAGGCGGAATAGTTGCGATGTACGTGACACACATATTCTGGCTTGACTATTACACGGGAAGCAATGAAAGCCTGCTTCATCTTATATTCCTCCTTATATATTTTGTGATGTTTGCTATTATGGCGATAACAACAAGGGAAAGCCTAAAAGAAAAGGTAGATTCACTCGTAAACTCAAGGAACATTGTTGCAGTGCTGTTCATCGTAACTTATCTGTTCTTGTTCATGATCGATTTCAGAAATGTGCTGCTTGTGATAACCCCGCTTGTCTTGCTTGTATTTTTGCTTACATTCTTTGTATTGAAATTTGACTGGAGTTACTTTGTAATTGGAGGCATTCTGCTGAATTATTCAGTGCATGCGATGTGGCTTCAAGAAAATTTTAATGAGTCTTCCCTTAGGATAAACCTCATTGCCTTGGCAGTCTATTTCCTGCTTTTCAACATATTGATTTTTGTGTTTAACAGGGACAGAAACAAGATTGAAAATGTAATCGGCATATTGCTCAATTCGCTCTTTTTTTACGGATTAGCCATGTGGCCCGGGTTTTACTTCAAGCAAAAAGGAGGGGGGCTGCTGGCTGCGTCCCTTGCGGTGTTTTACCTGATTTTTGCCTACTTGGCCTACAACAAGAAGATAAGCCATTACTTTAACACATACCTCGTGCTTTGCTTTGGGTACTTGGCGCTTGCAGTTCCGCTTCAATTCAACAGGGAATGGGTTACTATTTCATGGGCAGCATTGACTCTAATATTGGTGCTTTTGAGTTTCAGGCTAAAGGAAAATGTGATAAGAATAGCCAGCTCTGCTGTTGGAATCATAACTTTAGCCAGGCTGCTGTTTTATGATTACTACGCACTTGCCCCAATTGACTTGTCAAATATACTAAACAGCACAAGATTGTTTGCATTTGCTTCAGCAATCATTATATTTTATGTCATTGCGTACTTGTACTACAAAAACAAGGACTCATTCGAAAAATACAAGAGCTATATTATTTATGTTAATGCTGCCTATGCCATTGCAGCTACGCTGCTGACTACCATTATAATCTGGCTCGAAATCTGGGATACAAGCCTTGCGCTTAATGCAAAGAAGCTTTGGACATCGCTTGCATTTATATTGCAGGCCATTATAATCCTGGCTTTTGGATTCTCTGCGAAAATAAAGCTTTTCAGGCTATTGGGCTTGATTTTGTTCGGGCTTTCAATAGCCAAGGTATTCTTGTATGATTTAAGCAACCTTGAAACAGGATACAGAATAATATCCTTTATTGTGCTTGGAGTTATTGCGTTATTGGCAGCTTACCTTTACAATAAATACAAGGAATATATAGCATGAAAAATAAAAATAACCTGTTCAAATTGGCATTCGTTGCATTATTTTTTATATCCAATTTTCTGCTGGTTTTGGCATTAGACACCAATCAATATCCATACTATAAAAAAATAAATATCCCTGCTTCAATCAACGAGCCTGCCATAGTAAAGCTTGATTCTCAAGTCCTTAGTTATATGAAGCCAGACGGCTCTGACCTGAGAATAACAGAAGACGGGCAGGAAATCCCTTTAAAAGTTATAGTAACCCCGATTGAAGAGCTTGCGCATAAAGGCAGCATAACAGCTGCCAGCTCTGCAAGGGCAGATTTCAGAGGCGTGAATTTTGGCGCCAGCAACCTTATTGACGGAGACTACAGCAGCAATGACAATGCCTATTTCCAGATTGATTCAATAACCGATCCAAATTATGCGTGGTTTATTGTTGATTTAAAGTATTCTGTGCTTACAGACAAAGCAAAAATATGGAGCTTGAACAATGATTACACATGGACAGATGTGCAAATTGAGGGCAGCAACGACAACCAAGATTGGAAGATAATCAAGAGCAAGGCAAAATACGGCATATCCGACACAAGAACCGTAACTTACCCTCCTGTTGAGTTTAGGTACCTTAAGTTTTCTTTCTGGCACACCCAAAGCTTGGTGATAAACGAAATTGAAATTTACGGCGCATACTCCGCTCAAGCCATATTTTCCGCAAAATCAGGAAAGGAATACGGGCTTTATTATGGAAACAAATTAGCGCAGGCTGCTAGTTACGATATTTCTCAGTTATCCACTAAAAAAACAACCCCTATCCTGGCGTTGGGCGGGCAGCAGCAAAATACAAATTACAATTACGATAGCGATGGTGATGGGGCATTATCAGACAATTGCCCGACAACAAGCAATGCTGACCAGAGGGACAGCGACAGCGACGGCATTGGGGATGCCTGCGACAACTGCCCAAACTCCGCTAATTCAAACCAGCAAGACAGCGACAATGATGGCATAGGAAATTCCTGCGACAACTGCCCGTCTAGCTTTAATCCAGACCAGTATGATGACAACTTAAATGGCAGAGGATATGTCTGCGACGACAACGACAATGACGGAGTTATTAACTCGCTTGATAATTGCGTGACTGCAGCTAATTCCGGCCAAAGCGATAAAGACAGAAATGGCGTTGGAGATGCTTGCGAGGATGTGGACAATGACGGCGTTTCCTTTGCAAAAGACAACTGCATCAATGCAAACAATCCCGACCAAAAGGATTCTGACAATGACAGGATTGGGGATGCCTGCGACAACTGCTTTCTTGGCTATAATCCAAACCAGTTTGACAAAAACAACAATGGCATAGGCGATGTTTGTGAGGACGATGACAATGATGGCATTGCCAATTATAAAGATAATTGCCCTAAAATTCAGAATGCTGAGCAGAAAGATACAGATAGCGATGGATTGGGAGATGCCTGCGACAATTGTCCTCAAATAAAAAATACTGAGCAAACTGATAGTGATGATAATGGCATTGGTGACATTTGTGACGATACCGATAAAGATGGCATTATAAACCCAAGGGACAACTGCCCAAAAGTTAGCAACCCGAAGCAAGAGGACCAGAATAATAACGGCATAGGGGATTTATGTGAAGATTACGATAACGATGGCGTCATGAATTTTGAGGACAACTGCCTGTACGATTCCAATCCAAAAGTTTATATTGGCGACGAGTATAAGCAATCAGACATAGACAAAGACGGCAAAGGCGATGCCTGCGATGAAAAAGACAGCAGGTTCACAGAGAATAAAGGGCTCATATGGGGAATTATCATGGCAACAATTTTGGTTGTAGGATTTCTTGCATTCAGGCTGAGCAAAAAGCCAATAAAATAGCCTTAGAATTACCCTATTCTTAAGTTTTGTATAGAGAATTTTGAATGTATAGTGACTTCGTCGCTGACTTCCACGATATGTGAAAGTAAAGTAGCAAAATAGAGGTTATTCAAAGTTCTCTATAGTTAAGTTTAAAAAACAAGCTGAGATACTTTGGGCAAAATGAAGACATACGCAGAGCACCATACAAAAATTGGACAGGTGGTATCAGATTATCATGGGCTTGCAGATCAAAATAAAGAACGTAAAACTGCCGTTCATAAAAGATGTTTAAAAATTGAAATGATGGCGAGGGTGATAGAAGAGGATACAAAAAACAGGCAAGGAGAAATTAAATACCTAAAAGTGCCGATTTTATCCAAACAAAGCCTCATAGAAAAACTTAAAGAACGTGGAATAGTAGAGGGTCTTTCAGACTCCTCTTTAATGCCGGATATCCGGCTATTAGAGTTTTATACAGGGGTGGTGTATGTTATGGCAGACTCGAAAGCTAAACGTGGTAGCAGAGTGCATATAGGAAAATATTCGTAGCAAAATACCAAATATTTTATATATCTTAAAAAACTCCTCTTTAAAATGCCAGCCGACCCTTCAAACATGCTGAAAGTCATTGAGGATTTTCCTTTGCAGTGCAGGACAGCACTAGAGCTGCCCAAGGGAATGACAGTTTCCGGCAAAGTTGACAAAATTGTTGTGTGCGGCATGGGCGGCTCTGCTGTCGGCGGGGATTTGCTGAAGATTTACATGCACGATTCAAAAGTGCCTGTCTTTGTCGTCAGAGATTATAAAGTTCCAAATTTTGTTGATGAAAACACATTGGTTTTTGCTGTTTCCTATTCCGGCAACACAGAAGAGACATCGTCGGCTTTTGAAGACGCGCAAAGAAAAAAGGCAAAGATTGTTGCTGTCACATCAGGCGGGCAGCTTGGCGTTATGGCAAAAAAAGCCATTAAGATTCCAAGTGGTTTGCAGCCAAGGGCGGCATTGGGCTATACATTTTTTCCGGTTTTGGGGGTTTTGGCCAATTCTGGGATTGTTGATGTCAAAGGCAAAGAAATTGAGGAAATGCTCGATATTTTGTCAAAAACAGATGAATTCAGGGCAGTTGGAGAAAGGATTGCAAAGAAAATCGGATTAAGAACACCGATAATTTATGCCTCTGAAATGCTTAATGCAGTTGCTTACAGGTGGAAAACCCAGTTCAATGAGAATAGCAAGGCTGCAGCATTCCATCATTCATTTTCTGAGATGAACCACAATGAGATAGCTGGATACCGGAGCATGAACAAAAGTGACTTTGCTGCAATATTTATAAGGGACAAAAACGACAATGATAGGGTAAAAAAAAGAATGGACGTGACAAAGGAAATCATCTCAAGCAGGGTTGATGTTGAAGAGGTTTTTACAAGAGGCGAGGGCTTGCTTTCAAGGATTTTTTCAGGCATTTACTATGGCGATTTTGCGTCTTATTATTTGGCGTTAGCCAACAGGGTTGACCCGACTCCTGTAACTGTGATTGAGAATTTGAAGAAGAAGCTGAAATAAAACAGCTATTTTTACTGCCTATATTGTGACAAATTTTTTTATTTCTCACAACAACTTTTAAATAACTTTAATCATTACCGGGCTTATGCTCCTCAAATCCATAAAGCTGCACAATATAAGAAGCTATGAAAATGCAGAGATAAATTTTCCTTCAGGCTCTGTTCTTCTGGCTGGCGACATTGGCTCTGGAAAGTCAACAATTCTGCTTGCAATAGAGTTTGCTATTTTCGGCGCAAAGAAAGGCGAATTGCCTGCTTACACTTTGCTGAGGCACGGCAAAAAGGAAGGCTCTGTCGAATTGAAAATGCAGATTGACAACAAGGAGGTGATAATAAAAAGGGCCCTGAAAAGAAGCAATGAAGATATAAAGCAGGAAGCCGGCTATGTAATAACAAATGGAATAAAAAAAGAAGGCACAGCAGAGGAACTAAGGGCGATTGCCCTGGAACTGCTCGGCTATCCGAAAGACCTGGTAAAAAAAGGCAAGGACTTGATTTACCGCTATACTGTTTACACTCCACAGGAGGAGATGAAAAAAATACTTTATGACGACAAGGATACAAGGCTTGAAACTTTGAGAAAGGTTTTCAACATAGACAAGTACAAAAGGGCAAAGGATAATTCAAAAATCATAACATCCTCATTGAAGGAGAAGAAAAAGCATCTTGAAGGCTACATTCTGGACTTAGAGTACAAGAAAAAGGATTTGGAGGCGAAAAAAATTGAGATTCTGGATATTGGCAATCTGTTAAGCAGCTTAGCGCCCAAAATAGACGAGATAAAAAGAATAATCAACAGCAAAAAAATTTCCATTGAAGCGATTGAAAAGGAAATAAACGAGCTGAATTTGCTCAGAAAAGAGCTTGGAATTGCGGAAGCAAACCTCAGCCACAGAATAGAGCAGAATAACAGATTGAACGAGGAGATAAAAAAGCTCGAGTCCCAGACTGAAGCGCTTAAAAAGGATGTTGAAGGCAAAAGGCTGGAGGATTTAAGCCTGACAACAAAAAAAATCGATGAGAAAGAAAATGAAATAGGCGAGGCGGAGCAGAATTACAAAAATGCGATAAAGAGGATAAAAGAGCTTGAGGTGAAAATAGAGCACTGCAATGACACTATAAGGAAGATGGAATCCCTGGAAATATGCCCGGTGTGCGAGCAGAAGGTTGATGAAAGCCACAAGCATGGCATTCATCTGAGGGAAAGCGCGAAATACAGCGAGCTGGTTCAGCAGGTGCAAGGCTGCAGGGAGGAAGAGTCAAAGCTCGAAAAAATAAGGCTTCAGCTGAAAAAAGAGCGCGATTCATTGATAAAGGAGCAGAGCCATTTCAGCGTTTTGAAAATAAAATTTGACAACCTGAATGAGAAAATCGGCCTGAGGGGTGAAAAGCACAGGCTAAAGGAAGTGATAAAAAGGGAAATAGGCCTGCTGAATTCAAAAAAATCGGAATTGCACTCAAAAATAGAAAAATATGCTGAAGCAGAGGAAAAATACAGGGCTGTGAAAAAAGAAATTGACGAATTGCTGCCTCAGGAGAGGTTTCTGGAGCTTGAGAGGAGAAAGTATGAGACAGAAAAGGAGTCAGCCGGAAGGCTGATTTTGAATCTGGAAAAGGAGATAAATGAAAAGCAGAAGGCAAAGGAAAAACTAAGCTATATCTCCCAATTGGGCAGATGGATTGATGAATTGTTTGTAAATTTAATGTCAACTATGGAAAAGCATGTGATGGTTAACATACATTCCCAGTTTAACGAACTGTTCAGGAACTGGTTTGACATTTTGCTTGAGGACGAGGCAATGAATGTAAGGGTTGACGAGGAATTCACTCCGGTAATAGAGCAGGACGGCTATGAGACTTATATTGAGAATTTAAGCGGCGGCGAGAAAACCTCTGTTGCATTGTCATACAGATTGGCGCTGAACAAGGTTATAAACGACATTGTTGCCGGCATAAAAACCAAGGACATCATAATGCTTGACGAGCCTACTGACGGCTTTTCCACAGAGCAGCTTGACAAGGTAAGGGATGTTTTAGAGCAATTGAACATGAAGCAAGTGATTATTGTAAGCCATGAAAGCAAGATAGAAAGCTTTGTTGAGAATGTAATAAGGGTGCAGAAGCAGGAAAGTGTGAGCGTGGTGGTTTGAGCATATTAAATTTCTGGGCTTAGTTTTTTAAAACCGAAACCATTGAAATCGCAGATTTCAGGGTATTCGGAATTTTCAATTCCGAAACAATCGAAAAACTGTGTTTTTCGGTGTTCCGTTTTGCTTTGCAAAACGAAACCTTTATAAATGGTATAATCTCGTTCCCGAGTATATAATTTGGGGGTTAATAATGGCTTATTCAGGGAATGTCAGAAGTCTGGAAACTGTCAAGAGAGAGGACTTGCTTAGGCAGTGCCCTGACTGCGGCAGCAAGGACATTGAGTATGCAAATGAGGAATTCTACTGCAAGAAATGCGGCTTGGTTCTGGATTAGAAAGGATAATATTCTGGATTTGAGGTTTAAACATTAATCTTGCTTCGGCGAAATATAGCAAGCGGGTCTCCTCCAGCGTGCTTACTTCCAGAGGACGCTCCCGTGATTGTTTGATTTTATTTACAGCTTGTGTATTCCAAAAATTCCCAATCAAAAACATAAACCTTTATAAATTGCCATATTTTCCTGAAATCGGCATTAAAATGGCTGAACAAGTCGCAAAATTAAAGAAAAAGCAGTGGTACAACATCACTGCCCCGAAGCAGTTTGACAATGCGGTTATAGGCGAGACTTTGGTTTATGAGCCGCAGCAGATGCTGGGCAAGACGTTGAGCCACAGCCTCATGAACCTTACAAATGACATGAAAAGGCAGAACGTGAGCATACGCTTCAAGGTTGCCGAGATTGAAGGCGACAAGGGCAAGACAAGGATCATAGGCTATGAGATAGCGCCTTCCTCTGTCAAGAGGTTTGTCAGGAGGGCAAGCGAGAAAGTTGACTTGTCGTTCACCTGCGAAACCAGCGATAACGTGTTTTTGAGGGTTAAGCCCCTGGTTGTCACGAAATCGGACATAAAGGGCTCTACAGCGGCAAAGCTTAGGCACAACATAGTTGCTTTTCTCGCAAAAACTGTCAAAAACATGACATATGACGAGTTTATCAACGAGCTGATAATGCATAAGGTACAGGCTGCGATGAGGGAAACTTTCAATAAAATATATCCCTTAAAAGTTTGCGAGATAAGGTATGCCGGCATTGAACAAAGGGAAAAGCCGAAGGAAGAGCCGAAGGAAGAGCCGAAGGCAGACGAGCCGAAAGCCGAAGTTTTGGAGCAGAAGCAATAAGATATAAAAACAAGCTATTATTCTTTTTGTTTATAGCCCCGTTTAGACAGCCCCGTAGGGAGATTTGTCTCGCGGAATCTAGCGGTCAAGGATTCGGCCCTCTGGTTGATTCAAATCAATAGAAAGGCTGAGACGGCAGTTCGAATCTGCCCGGGGCTATTTTATTTTTATTTTGACAAAAGTTTTTTAAAGTACGTATTTTTCTGTATAGGTTATGGATATAGTTCAACTACAACATCCGCAAACTCTTAGAAGTTTACGTAATTTTCTAGAGGACAAAGTTTTAAGTGATTTACATGGAGGGATTGTAAACAAAATAAGAAATTCAAATAAAACGAGAGGTAGTGATGAACGTATTAATGATGAACATATCACTGCTGTATTGGGGGAGATTGCACAACAAGCTGATGCACATTTTGGAAAACTTCTTGAAACCCAGCCTGTTGAGGCACGAATTGATTTTGGCAGGACATACGTAATGCTGGGTAATATTGGTTCATATCCGTGCATGAGTGATGGCGCACAGCAATTTTATGAGAAAGCTTGGAGGCTGCTTATTGAAGCTGGTACTGAAGAAAGCCTAACTGACGCCCATTTAGTAGCTCAACGTGCTCATGGATTGGCAAATCTTGGGGAAGTGGCAAGCTACTATAAAAGCAATCCAGATATAGCAGAAAAGTTTGGTATTGCTATACAACCATAGCAACAATTAGTTTTTTAAATAACCTCTTTTTCTATCCAAGTATGCCACAAAAACTCATCGCTCAGGGAGCAGAAGCAAAATTATTTCTGGAAGGCAATAAAATAATCAAAAACCGCTTTCCGAAATCCTATAGGATTAAAGAAATAGATGAAAAGCTAAGGGGCTTCAGGACAAGAAGAGAAGCCAAGATACTGCAAAAACTTCAAGCTATAAATTTTCCTGCGCCAAAATTGTTAAAAAATGACGAAAGGGAAAATCTAATAATTGAAAATATTGGCGGAAAACTGGTAAAGGAAGTTCTTGAAAATTCCGATTACAAAAAACTATGCAGCGAGATTGGAAAAAAAATTGCAATTCTGCACAACAACTCAATTATACACGGAGATTTAACTACATCTAACATGATATTAAACAAACAAATCTATTTCATAGACTTCGGCTTATCATTTTTCTCCGAAAAGCCGGAAGACAAGGCTGTTGACTTGCATCTATTGAAAGAGGGGCTTGAGTCTAAGCACTATAAGATATGGGAAGCTTGCTTTAAATCAGCTCTTGACGCCTACAGAAAAGAGGCAAAAAGAAGCAAAGACATTTTAAAACGATTGGAAGTCGTTGAAAAAAGGGGAAGATATCGTGCTAAAAGAGGCAGTTAAACTTCGTTTAACTTACGCCTCCCCACAGGTGATTCACAGCACGACTATCCCACCCCGACAAAAGAAGTGGAGGTTGCACAACCATGCTAAAGCACAAGGTTAAGGCCGTTCTTTTCGACTTGGACGGTGTATTGGTTGATTCTAAAAATGCATGGTTTCATGTATTCAATGACACATTAAAGCATTTTGGAGTCAAGCCCGTATCAAAAAAATGGTTTTCAAAAATTTTTGGAAATACCATAGAAAAGAATATAAAAATTTTTATAAAAATTACGACAAAAGAGGCAAACAAGCTTGCTATAAAATATTTCGCTAAAAATAGAAAATATGTCAGGGTGTTTCCAAACTCTGTAAATGTTCTTAAAAAGCTTTCGAATAACAACGTTAAAATGGCTTTGATAACAAATACTCCAAAGAGGATATTAGTGCCAACACTTAGGCATTATAAATTAAAAAAATACTTCAAGGCTATAGTGACAGTCGACGATGTCAAAAGAGGAAAGCCTGCTCCAGACATGGCTTTGAAGGCATGCAGAATGCTGAAAGTCAGGCCGAAAAACACAATTCTGGTTGGCGACACTAAAAACGACATGATTGCAGGGAAAAGGGCTGAGTGTATAACGGTTGGGTATAAAATAAATGGGGATTACAAAGTAAGCAGGCTTATTTCTATAACAAAGTTTTTAAACTAAATTAAAAGTAAATCTCTTTATGGAACTACAACTCCCAAAAGGAACCCGGGACTTTTCGCCCGAAGAGAAAATACTAAGAGACAAGGTAGTTAATACTCTAAAGGAAGTTTTCGAGCTTTACGGGTTTGCGCCTTTGGACACGCCAATTCTTGAAAAGTTTGATGTTTTGTCTTCAAAATATGCAGGCGGAGCTGAAATCCTGAAAGAAACTTTCAAGCTGAAAGACCAAGGTGCAAGGGAGCTTGGGTTGAGGTATGATTTAACCGTTCCTTTGGCAAGGTACATTGGCATGAACCCAACTATAAAGATGCCTTTCAAGAGATACCAGGTTGGAGAGGTTTTCAGGGACGGCCCAGTCGCTTCTGCAAGGTACAGGCAGTTTACCCAGTGCGATGTTGATGTTATCGGCTCAAATTCAATGGCAGCAGACGCTGAAATTGTGGGTTTGGTTTACTCTGCATTTTCCAAACTAAACCTGGAAGTTGTTGTGAAAGCCAGCAATAGGGGATTACTAAATGATATTCTGGACTATTGCGGAGTGCAAAAGGAAAAACAAGAAGCGGTTATATTATCAATAGACAAGCTTGAAAAATTCGGCGTAAATGTGGTTAAGGAAGAGTTAAAACAGCAAAAAATTGACGAGTCAAAAATAAACAAGATTATTGACATTATAAATGTCAAAGGTGATAACCGGGAAAAGATAATCCAATTAAAAAAAATTTTAAAGAATTCTGAGGGATTAAAGGAGATAGAGGAAATGATTTCTTATCTAAAAAATATGAATTGCCAAGCTGATTTTGACGTTTCACTTGCAAGAGGGCTTGCTTATTATACAGGAACTGTTATAGAAGCGGTTTTAAAAAATTCAAGCATAAAAAGCTCTGTGGCTGGAGGCGGCAGATACGACAATATGATTGGCTCTTTTCTCGGCAAAGGCAGCATTCCAGCAGTCGGCATAAGCTTCGGGGTTGACAGGATTTATGACGCACTTGTTGAAAGGCAGGAAACAAAGCAAAAGACAAACACAAAAGTTTACATAATCCCGATTAAAACCTTGAACGAAAGCATGAAAATAGCACAGCAGTTGAGAGATGCGGGAATAAATGCAGACATTGACTTAAACGACAAGGGACCAAGCAAAAACCTTGAGTATGCAAATTCGCTTGGAACTCCGTATGTTGTTTTTGTCGGCAAAAAGGAATTGGAAGAGAATAAAGTTAAGCTGAGAGATATGAAAAGCGGGAAAGAGGAGATGATGAAGATTGAGGATGTTATTAATAAATTAAAATAGTACTATATAGATTTCTATTTTCTCCTTGAAGGATTATATTGGATGTTTATATCTGGTGCAAAAGGCTTTATTAACTCCAAATGTCTCTGGTCTATAGAAATATCATAATGCTGACTTGAGCCATAAAATTCTGCTATTCTTTGCATCAAATTCAAATCACAGTACCCCATGCCTTGTATCTTATATTTTTCTCCATCTTTAAAAAATTTTAGTGGTTCGTCTTTAACTTTGCGAACTATCATTTGTATACTCATCTTTTTAGCAAATCTATCAATGATTTGGCCATGGTATATCTCATCTTTCCGATTGAATTCTAGATAAGGCACCCCTTCTATCATAAATTGCACTACCTTGTATATTCCACTTTGTTCAGGCCATACGACATTTGGTATTCTTAGTTCTAAACTCATTTTAGTAGAAAATAACATAAATTGCCTTATAAATCTATACCTCAGTCAGCACAACAACTTCCCCTTCATCATCAATCAAGACAGAATGCTCTGCTTGGGTTACAATTCCTTTGCTTGATTCAACCAAAGGCGGGAAATGGTGCACCATGCCGAGCTGGGTTAATTCCCTCAATGCAAAGTTTGCTTTTGCGCCGAACTTTCTCGTCAGCCATCTTTTTGCAAAAGGCAGGCCTTCATAGCTTACTATTTCCTTAAGAACATCCCTTGTTATCGGGCTTCTGACATTTCTTGGATGCTCAAGCATGAAAACAGCAGGCAATCCTTTTTCAGCAACAACCCCTGCGCCTATTGTGGCAAACGGCTCGACTGCAAAAGCCATGCCTTTCTTCAAAGTAGTTTTATTGCCGTCGTCGATATTTGGCACTGTAGGTTTTGTATGAATGTTGTACAAGTCCAAGCCGTGCCCAGAAAGATTTCTGACAGGATTATAGCCGTAGCTTCTGATTGCATCATTTATGACTTTTCCAATCTCCCTTAATTCCGTCCCGACATTTACAATTTTCAAAGCCTCTTCCAATGCCTTTTGCGCAGCTTTCACCAAATCGCCATATTTTCCGGACAAGTCAATAGTGTAAGCATTGTCGCCAATCGCGCCGTCAACATGCACCCCCAAGTCAAGGCACACCACTTGGCTATCAAAAATTGTCTTGTCGTCTTCCTCAACGCAGAAATGGGCAGCTATTTCATCGCATGAAATCTGGACAGGAAAAGCAGGCTTTCCGCCCAATTCATGGATTTTCTTCTCTATTAACTCTGTTGTTTCAAGCAAAGAATTGCCTTTCTTAATCAGTGACTTTCCATACTCCAGAACTTCGGCTGATATTCTGCCGGCTTTGATGTAGTTTTGCTTGATTTCTTCGTCCATTAGAAAAAAAGATTTAGGGGGTTATTTAAAGGTTATTACTTCACCCTCACCGTCTCCAAATTCCTCGGTGCAACCGTCTCAATTCTGAATCCTTTATGAATAGAACTTGCCAAATCCAGGCATCTTGAGTTTTCTCCGTGATTTACAATGACCTTCTTAGGCCTTGGCTCGCATTTTGCTACAAAGTTCATCAATTGATTTCTTGATGAATGCCCTGAAAATCCCTCAACAGTATGGACATGCATCTTGATCTGCAGCATCTCCTGCTTGCCTCCGTCTGAAAATGTAAACTCTTTCTCGCCTTTCTGGATTCTTCTTCCCATTGAGCCTTCACCCTGGTAATTGACAAAGCCCATGGAATTTTTTGGATTGTCGCAAAGGTGCTTCAAGTACTCGACAGAAGGCCCGCCTGTAAGCATTCCTGAAGTTGCCAAGACAACGCAAGCCCCTTTATTCTCAATGACATCCATCCTTTCCTTTTGCGAGCCGACTCTTGTGAAAATCTCGTGCAAAAACGGGTTCTGATCCTTGTGGAATATGAGTTTGCGTATATTGTTGTTCAGGTACTCCGGATAAGCTGTATGTATCGCTGTCACGTCCCAAACCATGCCGTCAATATACACTGGCACAGGAGCCATCCTGCCTTCCCTGACCATTGCTTCGATTGCGAGCATTACCTCCTGGGCTCTTCCAACACCAAGCGTAGGAATCAAAACCTTTCCGCCTCTCTCCATAGTTTCCTTTATTATCGTCATTAACTCCTCGTCAGTTTCCTGCCTGTGCGGCATTATGTTTTCCTTTCCCCCATAGGTTGCCTCGAGCATCAAAGTTTCAAGCCTTGGAAACATTGTGACAGCAGGCTCAAGCAGCAAAGTCCTGCCGTATTTCTGGTCGCCTGAATAAAGTATGTTGTGCAGGCCGTTGCCTACGTGCATGTGCACCATTGCACTTCCAAGTATGTGCCCTGCATTGTAAAGGGTTATTCTTACATCAGGTGTTACATCACTGACTTCATCATATTCCAGAGTTATGGTGTGCTTCACCATTTCCTTTATTTCCTCTGATGTGAAAATAGGATCCTGCCCGTCTGCCCTTTGTATCTTTATGTAATCCAGCAGAAGAAGCGCAGAAACATCCCTTGTGGGTTCTGTGCAGTACACAGGCCCCCTGTAGCCGTATTTGAACAAATAGGGTATGAATCCGCAATGGTCTATGTGTGCATGGCTTAATATAACGGCATCCAAGTCGTTAATGTTGAACTCAGGAGCATCCAGATACGGGTATGGCTTTTCGTCAGAAGCGACATTAATGCCGCAGTCAAGCAGCACTCTTGACTCGGGAGTCTGCAAAAATATGCAGCTTCTTCCGACCTGCCTGCCGCTTCCAAGGTAAGTGAGCCTAATCCACTCATTTTTCTTCTCCCTTCTCCAGCCGTCATAAATCCTGTGCCCGACTTTGTCAAGGAATTTTCTCCTGTAATCGCTGTGCTGGTACAATACAGCCCTTATGTTCTCTATAAGCTTGGACCTTATTGCCGGCTTTCTCCTTATCAACGGCACCCACAATGTCTGTGTCCTTATGTCCCTCAAAAGAGAGCCCTGCTTGCCTATTGCCAAGCCAGGCTTGTCAGCCTCAATAATAACCCTGCTTCTTTGCGAGTCAAAAATGACCTGGTCAATGCCCGCCTCTTCGGGAATCAGGGAGCGTATTATCTTTTCAGCCTCTTCCATGTCCATTGTAATGCCCGGGTCAGGCCTTAGCTCAACTCTTTTTTTTATGTTATCAACTATCCTCTTTATCATCCCGTTGTTGTTCAGGAAGAAGTCCTTGTCTTTGGTGTAGAGCACTATGTTGGCCCCTTCAAAGTTTATGTCGCTTATTTTGTTTTCAGGGAGGTTCTTAAGGATCTCCTTTGTGATGTCTGCCATTTTCAGAATTTTATTGAATTTTTATTTAATTTATTTTTTAAGTGCTGTTTTCAAAACTACGGTAATAAAATTTAAGTAAAAACTGGCAATTTTGCTTTTGTTTTGCAGAAAATTTATGCTTCAATCCTGTATTCTATCTCCTTTGAAAGCACTTTTTTAATGCCGTCTTTCGTAATAGTCACTATGTCAATGCCGTTGCCGGATGCTATGTCGCGCTGCACGGCTGCGTTTACGCCTTTTGCAGCAAGCTTCACGCCTTCATCAATGCTTAGCCCTTTCCTGTACAATGTTTCCAAAACTCCGAATGCCATTACAGAGCCTGATCCCGAAGAAATGTAATCATCAACCTCGACTATTGAGCCGTCAGGGCTCAAGTCGTAAAGGTGCACTCCCTTTGAGTCTTTGCCGCCCACGATAAAATGGCTTATTCCCGGTATTAGGCTCAGCTTTCTTATATTGTTATAGACGAAGTTTGCCAGCAGGCTTGCGGCTTCCTTCACAGTGGTTTCGCGCCCGGTTCTTATGTCTTTTAACCTAAGCTCTGCCTTCAGGTATTTTGTCAATAGCTGCACGTCAGACACAGTGCCCGCGACTGTAACGGCTATATTGTCCGTTATGGTTATTATCTTGTCAAACTTCTTGTAGGTTATCAAATATCCTGATGTAGCCCTTTTGTCCGCAGCAAGCACAATGCCGTCTTTGCACACTATGCCTATAGTTGTCGTGCCTGTTTTCAGTTCCTTATCTTCCATTTCTAAAACCCGAAGAATTTCTTATACTGCTGAAGATATTGAATTAGTATTTAAATGTTGCGGTGGTAATGGAATTGTTTATTTACCAATCAATGACTTGACCAACGCCATTAAGTCTTCCCTCAGGAAAAAGGGGGACAAAAACCCTACTTCAATCTTTTCTTCCTTTAATTTCTTGAGCAATGGTTCCGCATATTTTTCTGAAACGCCGGGATGTATCGCAAATTTGACCTTTTCGTTCATGTGGCGTGCTTTCCTTATCAATTCATCCCCACTCATCTTATCCATATATATATCTGTTATTACCAAATCCACTAAATTCCTACCCTTTCCCTTCAGCATGTTTAATGCCTTCCGGGGATTATCACTTAAATACAACCTGTAGGGGGAATTCTGGAACATACCTTCATATACTCCCAGTACATCCTTGTGTTCATCAACAACAAGAACACCTTTCATTTAAACCTCCAAAGAATTATTTCAAACTCTCTTCAAAAAGAACATTGACAGCATTCACGAAGAACGGGCTGCTTATCCAGATTGCAACCTCAAAATCAGGGGCAACATTTGCATTTGAAACCATGAAAGCCATTTCCTTCCCGTCAACGTTTACAAAGCTTGTGCTGGCGTTGTACTCAACATGCTCGACATTCTGCAGCTTCTTCATTGCAGCCTTGTTGAACGGCGAGTAAAACCTCACCTTTACTCCCTTCTTTGCGAAGCCCGCTGCAAATCCCTTCAGCAGCTTGGCTGTCCTCTCTACGTGCTCGCTTGCCGCGACAACAACAACGCTTGATTTTGCCTTGGAAAGCATGTTTTTCATGAACCTGTTTATGTCAGTCCTTCCCACGATAGATTTTGAGATGCTGGAAATGTCAACGTGCTGCACGCCTGTCTTGTGCAAAAGCTCCAGCTCCTTGAACTCGTCAGTCTCCTTGACGCTTTCAAACTGCATTACGAGCTCGTCAGCCTCTTCCTTTATGTTTTTCTTCACCCTGTCAAGAATCACTTCAGGGCTTACTGCAAGGTACTTTATTGGCTTGCCTATCTTCATTATGATAAATCCCTTCTTTTCAAGCGATTCAAGAACATCGTAACAACGGCTTCTGGGTACTCCCGAGATGTCGGCAAGCTCGCCTGCAGAAGCTATGCCCCTGCTCAGCAGGGCAGTCCATATCTTGACTTCGTATATGTTCAGCCTGAAGTATTTTTTCAAATCCTGCAAAAATTGTTTTTCCTGCTGCATCTTTCACTGAAGTATGGGTTAGTCCTTTATAAAGCTTTCTATTGTGTAACTACTTTAAAGGGGTTATAGATTTTTGGCATGACTAGAAACTTCAGAAATCTCGTAACTTCCATAATTACCTAGGTCTAATATGTCCCCTTTTAATAAAATAGGACATGCTCCTGCTTTGTAGACTATAACGTGGTTGTTATTTCCAGCGAATTTTACTTTAAGTTCACCTTTTACGACAACTGCATCAACTCTGCCTTCTCTGGCAAATAATTCTACATTTAGTTCTAAATCCCCTCCACTAGCTATAATAAATTTGTCTCCAATAGAACTAAATGATGGCTGTATACCTTCTGGTCTTTGTATTTCTCTAAATAAACTTGGAAGCATTTTTACTCCAGTGTAAAAATAGATTACTTATCAAAAATATTTACCCTTTTCTCCTGAACAAAGCAACAACAAGCACTATCCCTACAATTACTGCAATTACTTCTGCAATTATTATTCCAGTGACAAAAGCATTGCTTCCCAAAAAGCTTTCCCGGGTTACAACAGCGCCTTCAGGAGCTTCTTCATCAACAACAGTAGCAGTTGCCCTGCCGGTTGTTGGTGATATAACTTCAACTTCCTCGCCTTCCTCGGAAGTCTTTTCCTCCTCTGCTGTTTCTTTCCTTGCAGTTGCGCAGTCGTTAACAGTCAATGTAAGCGCCTTCTCTGCCTTTTTCCTGTCATCATCATACAATGCCTTTACGGTTATTGGGTAGCTGCCTGCCTCAGCTTCATTTGGAACGCTGAACGAGTATGTTCCTGAAAACCTGCTCTCGTCTTCGTTAGGCTCGGCTGTAATCTCCTCTACATTTTCCTTCAAATCAACGCCCAAATCGCTGTTAAACACATGTATTGTGACATCTTCCTCGTCTTCATTTCCTATATTTACGACAGACATGTCAGCCTGCACATTCCTCCTGTTGCATGAAACCTCTGCAGGGCTTAGTGTGCTTCTGGTGATTATAAGCTGGTGGCTTTCCTTATTGACTTCAAGCTCCAGGTCCATATCCGCCTCGTGGTTTGTGCCGTTTTCATCCTCGCCTTCTGCATGTATCAGGACATTGAAGGTGTCCTCATCAAGCTCTATCGGAAGCTGAAACTTTAAAGTTACTCTCTTATCCCTGTCAGCTTTCAGATTAAAATCCGAGGATTCCTCATCCAAATCGTCGCCATCATCAACCTCCTCAATAGTAACCTGGACTGTGATGTCCTCAATTTCCAAATCTTCTGCGTCGGTAAAATTGTTTTTTACCTCCACCCTGAACTCGACTGCATCGCCGGGCTCGGCCTCGTCGTCAATAGTGTCCCCATCATCGAGGTTTTTTGAGGTTTTGCCGCCGACATTTACGTCAACGTCTGAGAATATAAGCTTTGAGCCTGCAGCATGGGCTGCGCTCATCAGAAATATGAATATTACAAGGCTCAGCAGCAATGACTTGCTTATTTTAACCATTTTACATACAGCTAAAAACCACCACTATTTAAATTTTTCGTTATTTCATAATGGTAACACTAACTGAATAGAAGCCCCAGGGCCATGAGCATTATGACAGGCACGAGGATTCTTTTAAGCCATGTATTCTTAAACTTCAGTATCAATTCCGCGCCAATCCACCCGCCTGCGATATTGACCAGAAGCAGAGGCACTCCAAGCCCGTAGTCTATAAGCCCCTGGTACACAAAAACAACGGTTGTGATTATTGAAATGGGCAGGGTAACAGCTTTCTGGTTTGCAAGGGCGTCCTGGAAGCTTAGCCCGTAAATCAATACAAGCAGGAATATTATGATTGTTGCGCCTCCGCCGCCAATGATGCCGATATAGCCTCCCACAAAAAAGCCTCCAATGGCGCTTATGGCATGGTGATTCATAGTAGCCCTTGTTTTGCCCTTCTTGGGCTTTATGCGGTCCTCAAAAAATACCAGGAGGGAAATTGATATCATAATGATTCCAATGGCCTTTTTTAATATCTCCTCATTGATGTGTTTCAGGAATAATGAGCTGATTAGCGAGCCTATTATGCCTGCCAATGCAAAAGGCAGCACATACCTGAGCTTTATTTTCTCCTTCATTGAAAATCTGGCCAGGTTGCCTGTTGCAATTCCAAGCATGGAGAATCTTGCGGTTGCAATTGCTGTATGCACCGGAATGCCAAGAAATATCATTGCAGGCGGCAAAATAAGCATTGCTGTCCCTATTACAGAGCCTATTACTGAAGAGAAAAGGCTGACAATAAGCAGTAAAATTAAATTTGCCGTCTCCATGAAAATTGCAGCATATTAACAGAAAGTTTATAAATCTTGTTCAAAACAAATTTTTTATGGTAGGCAACATTCCCAACTTCACAAAAATAGACATTCTAAGGTGCTTCCTGAAGTTCAGCAAAAATACAGGAAGGCAGGAGCTTGCAAGGGAACTTGAGCTTGGCGAAGGCACTGTAAGGACAATACTTAAAAGCCTGAAGTCCAAAAAATTGCTTGAGCAGACAAAAAAAGGGCATTTTCTCAGCAGGAAAGGCGCCGATGCGTTGCAACACATTTATGGCTGTATAAGCGCCCCAAAAAGCATAGCAATGCACAAGATATATCCCGACTCCAAGAAAGTCGGGGTCATGATTAGAAATGCGCCTAATCTGGAGGAGCTGTACAGGCTCAGGGACATTGCTGTCAAGAACGGGGCAGACGGCGCAATCATATTAAAATTCGAAGGCAGGCTTTACGCCCCCGAATACGAATATGAGCAGGACTACAAAGAACTGGAGAGAAATTTTGATTTGAAAAACGGGGATGTGCTTGTTATATCATTCTCGCACGAAAAAAGAAGCGCCGAAAACGGCGCATTGGCAATTGCAGTAGATTTAAACGGCGATTTAAAAAAATTTATAAGCGAGTTTTAAAAAGAGGCGATATGATTATTGTCGGCTGTTCGCATGGAAAGCACGTTAGTTACAGGATAGCTAAAAAGCTAAAGCAAAAGCATTCCTATCTTATTACCGGCAAATTCCCGGATGGCGAATTGTACATAAGGCTTGATGCCGGCGTAAAAAACAAAACCGTTGTTTTAGTCCAGTCCTTTTACGGAAATATAAGCGACTGCATTGTTGAGGCTGTTTTCGCGTCCCGGACTGCAAGAGAGCTGGGCGCCAAAAAAATTGTATTGCTGGCGCCTTACTTCCCGTATTTAAGGCAGGACAAAAGATTTCACAGCGGGGAGGCTGTAAGCCAGAAAATAATGGCTGGGATGATTGACAAATATTTTGATGCAGTTTATGTGATGGACCCTCATTTGCACAGGAAGAACAAACTGGAAAACATTTTCAAAATAAGGGCGAAAAAACTGACTGCAAACCCTTTGATTGCAGATTATATCAAAAAAAATATTAAAAATCCCGTCATTATAGGGCCTGACGAGGAAAGCTACAAATGGGCAAGGGCTGTTGCGGAAATGCTCGGAGTTGAGTCAAGGATACTCCAGAAAAAGAGGTATTCTTCCTATCATGTCAAAGTCCAGTTAAATAAAAAAATAGATTTAAAAGGTAAAAATGCTGTAATTGTGGATGACATAATAAGCACCGGGCACACAATCTTGGAGACAGCAAATATACTAAAAAAATTGGGCGCAAAAAAGGTTTATTGCATCTGCGTTCATGGGATTTTTGTTGATGACGCATTGAAAAAATTGAACAAAGCAGGAATAAAAGTTGTTTCCACGAATACAATACCGAGCAAAATGTCAAAGATTGATGTGAGCGGGATGATTGCAAGCTGGTTAATGTAGGCATATACAGTTACTTATTTTCGCGCTTTTTACCCTGAAATTCCCTCGTTGTCATTCCAGTCAGATTCTTGAAACCTCTGTAGAATGAGAATACGTTGGAATAGCCGACTGCCTCGGCAGTTTCCTTATGCGGAAGCCCTTTCAGCAATAGTTTTTTTGCTCTTTCAATTTTTTTGTGATATCTTATTGTAGACGGGTACTCTTTGGGCTCGTAATCAAAATTGAACTTCCTCTTTTTTGACGGCAGGTACAACCCATTTCTCCTGATGTACTTCCAGTCGCTGTAAATGAAGTCATGAATCTTTAAAGAGTCCGAGTGCCCATAAGTTAGATAGTCATCTGTCGGTTTACTGCGCGTGACTCCTGCATATTTCACCAGAATCCCGTGCAAACCAAGCAGGAACCTGTTGTTAAAGTTAAAGGTGATATGTGTCCTTCCGCCTTTGCTGCTGACATTGGCTTTTGCATCAAAAAATCCCCTGACAAAGTGGCTTAAATATTCCTCTTTGATATTTTTCGGGAATTTTCTTTGATGCTTGTCCTCTGCAACTCCTCGCTCATGAAGCCTGTAGCGCATGTAGTCGGCATTATCTGTTTCAATCCAGTAAGAGTGGTGTTTTGGCCTTTTGTCCTCAATTATATGCTTGCTCTTGATTTCATCTTTAATTATTTCAATCAGGTTTCTTTTATTGGACCTGAATGTAATCCCGAGCCAAGAGTCGTAAGATGCGCATCCGTACGCGGCGCCCAAAACATAGTGCATCTGCTTCGATTCCCTGTCAAAATAAAGCTGGTCCAAGTACTGCGTCATTTTTCCAATCCTCAAAGAAGTATTTGAGGCTGATTTTCAGTTTCAACCTCTTTTAGGCAGCAGAAACCAAAACTGCTTATAAAATTATCTGATAATATTTTTGGGATGCTTTAATAGCCCTTCCCAAACACAGCCCAGGACTTTGCCTCTTTCCCGCAGTGCACGCAGTGCCCCTTTGCAGGCTTCTGCTCGAACGGGATTACCCTGCACGTCGCCCCTTCGGCTTTTTCCTTTATTGCTGTCTCGCATTCAGACTGCCCGCAGAATAAAGCCTTGGCCAGCTTCCTGTTTTTTATTGAGCCCAGAAAGTCATTGAAATTGTGCACTTCGGCAGTATTTTTTGTTAAATATTCTTTTGCTTTGCTGAACAGGCTGTTTTGTATGTCATCCAAAATCTGTTCTGCCTTTTTTTCCAGATCTTTGATTTTTATTGTTATTTTTTCATTGCTGTCCCTTCTTACCAGCACCAGTTGTTCGCTTGCAACATCCTTTGGCCCTATCTCTATCCTTAAAGGAACTCCTTTAAGCTCCCATTCGTTGAATTTCCACCCAGGAGTGTAAGTGTCCCTGTCGTCAAGCTCAACGCTGTAGCCTTTCGCCTTTAGCTTCTTGGCTATTTCCTTGGCTTTTGAGATGATAATGTCCTTGGCGTCTTTAAACACTATCGGAACAATGACAATCTGCGTTGGGGCAATTCTCGGCGGCAGAACCAGTCCTTTGTCGTCGCCATGCGCCATTACAACAGCGCCTATTGTCCTTGTGCTTAAGCCCCATGAAGTCTGCCATGCAAACTTTTCCTTCTCGTCCCTGTCAAGGAATTTTATCCCGAATACTTTTGCAAAATTCTGCCCAAGCATGTGCGAAGTGCCCATCTGTAGCGCCTTGCCGTCGGGCATCAAGGCTTCAACTGCGGTAGTGTACTCGGCGCCGGCAAATTTTTCATTGTCGGTTTTCCTGCCGGCAATGACAGGAATTGCCATGAAATTTTCAATCAGGTCGGCGTACTCGAACAGCTGCTGCATAACCTCCTTTTCTGCCTCTTCTTTTGTTGAGTGCGCAGTATGCCCCTCCTGCCACAAAAACTCCCTCGTCCTTAAAAACGGCTTTGCGTGCTTGAACTCCCACCTTACGACAGAATTCCACTGGTTGAGCAGCACAGGCAAGTCTCTCCATGAGCGAATCCATTTTGCATAGCTTTCGTACATTATGGTTTCAGAAGTCGGGCGTATTGCAAGCTTTTCATTCAGATCAGAGTTGCCTGCTTTCGTTACCCACGCCACTTCAGGCGAGAATCCTTCAACATGCTCCGCCTCCTTTTTCAGCAGGCTTTCAGGTATGAACATCGGGAAATAGCAGTTTTTATGCCCGGACCTTTTTATCTTGTCATTAAAAATCATCTGGACTTTTTCCCATATTGCATAGGAATTAGGCTTGAATACAATGCAGCCCGAAACAAGGCTGTAGTCTATCATGTCTGCTTTCAGGACTACCTGGTTGTACCACTCGTTGAAGTCTTCTGACTTTTTGACTGTCAAGCCAAGCTCTTCCTGTTTTTCTTCCATTCCAGTTAAATTGCTTTCATTTGATTTATAAAGATTTTGATGCAAGCTTGTATATAAACACAAAAGCAGCTCCAAAAACAAATCCCCCTATATGGGCAAAGAATGCTATGCCGCTCTGCGTCCCAAACAGCGAGAAAGTGCCGCTCACCAGCTGGAACAAAAACCAGACTCCAAGCATGAATTTTGCCGACACCATGCTACGGTAAAACCTGCCGATTACATGAACTTTTACATTAGGGAACATTATTACATAAGCCCCCAGAACGCCGCTTATTGCCCCGCTGGCGCCGACTGCCGGAACATTTGAGCCTATATTCAAGAGCAGGTGCAGCAGCGATGCTGCAATCCCGCTTAAAATGTAGAAAATCACATACTTAAAATGCCCGAACTTGTCCTCGACATTGTCCCCGAATATGTGCAAAAACCACATGTTGCCGAAAATATGCGCAATGCCTCCGTGCAGGAACATGCTTGTGAATAAAGTAATAAAAGTAAATTGTGCAGGCTTAAATCCGTAAGTTTCAATAAAGTATTCAAAGGAAGCCAATGAAAAAACAAATACAACAATATTAATTATAATAAAGATAAAATTTACAAAAGGAAATCTGCTTCTGGGATTCTCGTCCTTCAACGGAAAAAACTGCGCTTTTTTGTTCATGATGGCTATACTTATCTGGCTCCATTTAAAGTTTTTTCGGGAACAAAGTATTTATAAATTAACACCAATTTCTTATAACTATGAATGATACGTACACACAACTCATTGAATTTCTTGACAAGCATAACGCACAGTATAGGTTGATTGACCATCCACCAGAAGGACGGACTGAAATTGTCAGCCCTATGCGTGGCAACAAAGTCTCACAGGCGGCAAAGTGTATTGTTATCATGGTGAAGATTGGAAAGAAAATAACGAAATACGTTTTGGGCGTTGTACCAGGCGATGCCAGAATAGATTTAAACGCTATTAAGGAATTGTTCCATGGTACATACATATCTTTTGCTACTCCAGAAATTGCAGAAAGACTGGCAGGCAGTGTTGCCGGCACTATTCTTCCATTCTCTTTTAATCCTGAGATGGAATTAATTGTTGACCCAGAACTATTGAAAAATGACGAAATCTACTTCAATGCAGCTCGCTTGGACCGTTCGATGGCTTTAAAAACGAGTGACTATACAACATTGGCAAAGCCACGTCTTGAACACATAGCAAAAGATTCAGAGCCGATTCCCTAATAATATTTCTGCCGACAATTGAATATAACAACGATTAAACGTAACATTATTCTGCTTTTTATTCTTCTACCTAATAATTATACAAATGGGGCTGCGAGGATTTGAACCCCGGTCGGACCCAGTTTGGAGCAATTATATGCTGCCCCAAGGGCCAATGATACCAAGCTACACTACAGCCCCGAAGCCCAACAACCAGCCCAGCTTATATAAATTTTCCCTAAAAAATTTCAATAATATCTGTGGAAATGCGCAGCTGCAATTCCTAAGCCACTGGCGAGACGATATTCAGAATGCCTTTTACAATGAACCTTACTGCAATGGCTGCCAGGAGAATTCCCATGACTCTTGATACGATGTTGGTCCAGTGCTCTCCAAGAATTTTGTAAAGCCTTGAGGAGTGCATCAGCAGAACCCATGTGGCAGTCAGCGTAAGAAATGCCGCAATTACAGTGACTAAAGTCCCCTTTTCCTTGACTAAAATCAGCGTTGTCATTATAACGCCCGGGCCCGTGAGCAAAGGCGTCCCGATTGGAACGCTTAAATCGCTGCCGTGGTGCTTCACGAAATTGAGCGATGCGCCAAAAACGTACAAAATGCCTATTATCAGCAGGATTATCCCGCCTGCAATCTCGAAGCTGTTCAGATCTATGCCGAAAAAGTCAAATATCCTGAGCCCCAGAAAAAGGAAAACAAAAAGCAGCACGCCTGCAACAAAAACAGCCCTGTCAACGTTCCTTCTTACCTCACTTATAGGCATTCCCTTTGTCAGGCTTATGAATATTGGGAGGTTCCCGACAGGGTCCATTATGACAAACAAGGTTACAAACGCCTCAAGTATCCCTTCCATTTTGATTTTTAATGCCTTATTTTTTTTAAATTGCAAAATATGTTGTCTGCGCTTACAGCCGCAAACAAAATTGCAGCAACAAGCAATATGTAATTCCTGGCTTTGGTTGAGTATACTGCAAATATAAGCCCTATTATTGCCAAAACCAAGTATGCAGCTGCCTTTTTTGTTAGCCTTGCCATCTAGATTTTTGAACGATTTTTTGCTCTTTATTAGCGGGCTTTTTTAGCGCAAGTTTTTTCTTCGGGAGCAAAACAAACAATGAGATGCCAATAACAAATATGGTGTAAATTATGGAGTACCTTACAATATCGGACGCGTCTGCCGCCTTGTACGCGTAAACCACAAGGCTCACGATTCCTGCAAAGAATACCAAAGGGGCAAGCGCGTGATATCCCATCTTCTCAACTCTGAAATAAACGCCCGAAATGATGAAAAAAGATACAAGGGTTATGAACAGGAAAACAACAACAATGTTCATGTACCTTATGCTTTCGAAATGGATTGTGGAATAAACAGATATATACATCGTAAACAAAAATGCGGCTAAAATAGAAGCAAAATAAAACCACTGCGGCGATTGATCTGCCATAACCTCTTTTTTACCTGCCATCTTGCTGATTTACTTGAATAATTGATATTTAAATCTATTGATTTGTAAAAATTTAATTTACATTTTTATTGATTCTGCTGCGCTTCATAGTCACTTATGATTTTGCTTGCAATCCTGCTTGCATCATTTGAGGAAATTGCAAATCCCAGGCCCTCAAAATCGCCGCCAACCTTGAAGTTGTTTATGCCGATAATTTCCCCTTTTGTGTTAATCAGCGGCCCGCCGGAATTGCCTGGGTTTATTGGTACGTCTGTCTGGATATACTTCAGGTTATTTGAGCCCAGCCTGAACGCGCTCACTATGCCCTCAGTGACAGTAAATGCCAGCCCCGCAGGATTTCCGGCTGCAATAACCTTTTCTCCAACTTTGACTTCGCCAGAATCGCCGAAATCGAGTGCGCTTAGTCCGGTTGCGTCTATCTTCAGCACGGCAATGTCTGCATCCGGGTCATAGCCGGCAATTGTGTTCGCATTATATGTCTTGCCGGAATAAGTCAAAGCTTTTATCGTTGATGCGCCGCTTATGACATGCACATTTGTGACTATGTAGCCTTTGGCGTCAATTATCGCGCCGGAACCCTGCCCTACATTGGTTTGAACGCTTACAACCGACTGCAAAACATCGTCAACAATTGCCGAGAAATCCGCGCTTTTAATCCTGATGTCTTTCAGCTCATTTTTCAGCTCGCTAAGCCTTATGTCGCTTTGCCTCTCAATCTCGTCAATGAGATCTGACAATGTTTTTATCTCCTGCTGGTTCTGCTTTTTGAAACTCCGAAGGCTTGCGTCGACAAACCCGATTTGAGATGACAAATTAGCGCCGAGAGCATCTATTCTCACGCCCAAATCCTGCAGATTTTCAGCTGTCTTTTTGCTTAAGTCCGAGATTTTTGCCTCATAATCCTGCTTGGCTATTTTTATGCTGTAGTTGAAATAAAAAAGAAGGCTTCCGGTCGGAATCAGGACCAGCAGTATAACAAGCATTATATTCTGGATTTTTTTGTCCATCATCTCATTCCTTTATTTTGTAGTCAACATCAACATAGTCCCTGGCTTTCTGTTTTTTAGCCTTTCTGTTAAACGAATGCAGCTTCAGCATTGAAATTAAAAATATGAACAGCGTGAACAATATCACCAAGATTATAATCCCCAAAGACAATGCAATCAAGCCGCCTATAATAATCAGGTACCATTTTGATATAAAAGCCAGCAAACTCCATCCTTGCTGCTTTGAGTAAAGGTAAATAAAATACACCACTATCAGGCTAAAAATTGTACCTAAGCCCCACCTTTTTTGCACAATCATCTGCCCTCGGCAAAATTCTGCATTATGAAAGAAGCCATCTGCCTGTTGTCAGCAGCTTCATAGGCTTTTGCCGCCAGCCTGTAGTTTTTCAGCTGTATGCACTTTACGGCTGCGTCATTAAGCTTTTGCTTGTCGCCTGTCGGTATAAAGCATAAAGCGGCAAACTCCGCCTTGTTCTCCGACATGAACAGGTCCCCGAGCTTTGCCAGCTTTTCCATGTCATTGGCTTTTGTCATCATTTCAATGGCCTCGATAAACTTGCTCTGCTTGTATAGCCTTTCAGCAACATCGCCCAGAATCTTCTTCCTTGCGCTTTCATCAAGCATGGAAAGGTTTACAGAAGCTATGCCTTCCTTCAGGATTTTCTCGACGATTGGATGTTCCATTTTAAAAATGAGCCTGTTGGGATTCGAACCCAAACGAACCGGTGTCCCCCAACGGCATAAATCCGTTGACGCTTTGCGCGGCATAAAGCCCCGCGACCGAAGCCGATTATGCTGTCCGTTACATCACAGGCCCGAGGACTATTTAAATTTTATTGACTATTTAAAATTATTCAATAAAAGAACTCTTTACTGCCGGTTTTTGCTCAATGTTATCTCTATTGTTGAAACCCTGACGTCCCTGCCTTCAGTGTTCTTGAAGCCTTCGGAGTCTATCCTTATGTCGCTGACAGCAACTGCATTTTCCAGAAACCTTTTTGCAGCGACTTCTGCAACATCCACAGCCCTTGATATGAACTTGCCCCTTGCCTTTATTATTACATCATCGGCGTTCTTGGTTGTGAACTGCATCACCACCCCGGTCACATAGTTCATAAACGGCTTTCCGCCTATAAAAATGTTGTTGCTGTCCATTCTGCCGCTTCCATCGCTAAACTGCGTTTCAGTTGACAAAGTAATCACTAACCCCCAAGAATTTGTATATTTCATAAACGTGTATTTAAAGGTTTTGGTGGAAATTTATCTTGCTAATTGAGTCGGTCGTCTAGAATCATAGTTTTTTATAATACCTTTAGCTATTAGATGTGGATTCATACTGCTTCTTAATTTTATTATCTCTTTCTTGAAAGGGTTTTTCTCAGCAGATGCTGGATCTTTGACACCAGCGCCAGTGACTACAAAAACAATTGTAGAGCCATGATCAAATGGCTTCTGGAGGTCATATTTTAGCATGCCTGCAACAGATGCTGAAGAAGCTAATTCAACATATATTGAATTGCCGGAAAGAGCGCTCAAGAAATATTGTGCACGATACATCTGGCGATCAGTTACCTTATAGATTAACCCGCCAGACTCGTCCCTTGCTTGGGTAGCATATTCCCAGCTTGCAGGATTTCCGATTCTTATGGCAGACGCGTCTGTTTTTGGCTTCCTAATTCGGTGTCCCCGTACAATCGGGTCTGCTCCAGCTGCCTGATAACCCATCATCTTTGGCAGTTTGCTGATTTTCTTGGCATCAAAATATTCATTAAAACCTTTCCAATAAGCGGTTATATTACCCGCGTTTCCGACAGGCAAAAACAAATAATCTGGAGCATCCCCCAGCACGTCACATATTTCAAATGCAGCAGTCTTCTGCCCTTCTATCCTATACTTATTAACAGAATTAACTAACTGAATGTCTGGATTTTTTTCAGCCATTTTTTGAGCCAATTTTAATGCATCATTAAAATCACCGTCAATTTCCATTACTTCGGCACCATACATCCTTATTTGAGAAAGTTTACCTGTAGCAATACCTTTAGGTACAATAACCATAACTGGCAATCCCGCTGCAGCCCCATAAGCAGCCGCAGAAGCAGCTGTATTGCCTGTAGATGCACACAGCAACATTTTCTTCCCTTCTTCTAATGCCTTAATAACTGCGATAATCATACCTCTATCCTTAAAAGAATAAGTAGAGTGTTGTTCGTGCTCAAGTTTTCCAAGAATCATAAGGTTTCTTGTAATATGTCGATGGTATTTACGAGACACTCTCTCATCAAGAAGCATCTCCAAACTTGGAACCCTGATTAAAGGGGTGTCACCTTCTCCCAGCGTTAAATGTGGAGAATTGTGCGTGACTGGAAGATATTTTTCATACTTTTCAACCAAAACAGAGAGTTCCAAAAAACCACCTTAAACGCAAAGTTATTGTTCTTAAAATATAAATGTTTTGATTATTAGTATTGTAAAGTAATTACACATTCACCCCTTAACAATCCTCGCCCTGAGCACCTTCTTGCCCTGCACTTCCTCCATGGCAATCCTGAAGTTCTGGTGGATAATCTCGTCCCCGGCCTTTGGGGACCTGCCCAAGGTTGCAATTATGAAGCTGTCCAAATCCACATAGTCTGATGCCTTCAGGGAGATCCCTGTTTTTGCATTTATCTCTTCTATCTCAGTCGAGCCTTTCACAAGCCACTCGTTTTTTTCGCTTTCAGTTATGCTTGGGTTTATCCTGTCGCTTTCGTCAATTATCTCCCCTACAATCTCCTCAAGGATGTTTTCTATTGTGACAAGCCCCATAACTCGCGCTTTTTCATCAATGACAATTGCCATGTGCTGCTTCCTTGCCTGGAACATGCGCAGCATTGTATCCATCTTCTTGTTCCAGAATACAAAAAGCGGCTTTTTCATTATCTGCCTTACGCTTGTATCGAGCTTGTTTTCCTTTATAAGCTTCAGCATGTCCTTAAGGTGCACAATTCCGATGATGTTGTCCTTACTTTTGTCGTAAACAGGCAGCCTTGAATACATTTTGGCTGTCGGAAGCTGAAGCACGTCCTTGATCTGTATGTCAGAGCTTACGGAAACGATATGCTTCTTGGGCGTCATGATGTCGCTTAATGTCGTGCGGTCAAAGTCAAAAATCCTTTGTATCATCTTTTTTTCTATCTCCTTTATCGTGCCTTCCTCCTCGCTTGCCTTTATTATAGTCTTGAGCTCTTCTTCGCTTATTATGGGTATTTTTTTTGCGCCGACCAGCTTGTTTATGCCTTTAAGGAAATATTCAAGAATTTTTATCAGAGGGTAGATGGCTACGTTTATATTCCATATTACTGGCGCCACTATCGGCGCCAGGATTTCGTTTTTGCTTGCCCCGATCGACTTCGGGGTTATGTCGCCGAAAATCAAAATGAGGAATGTCGCTATCCCGGTCGCTATCCCGATTGCATTGCTCTGGAAAATATCTATTGCGATTGATGTGGTTATTGCAGCAGCTGCCGTGTTCACAACGTTATTGCCTATCAGTACAGTGGACAAAAGAACTTCCGGGCTGTCCTTCAGCTTTTTGACGTAATCGGCGCCAAATTTCTTCTTTTCAACCCAGTACCTGACTTTAAACCTGCTTACTGACAGCAGGGCTGTTTCCGACAGGGCAAAGAAAGCTGACAGCACTATCATGGCTGCCAGCAGCATCAACTGAATGCGGATATCCATTTTACATCCTCTCCAAAACTCCGATTCCGAGCAGATTCAACCCGTTTTTTATAACCTGCCCTGCAGCATTTATCAGCAGCAGCCTTGCGCCCCTTGTTTTTTCATCTGCCTTCAGGACCTGGTGCGAATGATAATACTCGTTGAATTTCTGCGCCAATGAGTAGAGGTAATTGGCAATCAAATGCGGCCTTAAGTCGTTTGTGGCTTTTGTTACTGTTTCTGTGAAGTTGGACATTAATTTTACCAATTCCCGCTCCCCCTTTTCCTTCAGCAGGCCCAAATCCGCTTTTTGATTGATTTTCTTTGCCTTTTTTAGTATGCTGCTTATTCTTGCATAAGCGTACTGGATGTAAGGCGATGTCTCGCCTTCAAAGCTTAATGCCCGCTCCCAGTCGAAAATTACATTCTTTTCCGGGCTTACCCTCAAAATTCCGTATTTCACAGCTCCATAAGCAATGGCTTTTGCTGACTTTTCATCAATTTTGTTGTATCTTTTTCTTAATTCATCGCTTGCCTTATTCACAGCCTCCCTCATAAAATCCTCAAGAAGCACAAGGTTGCCTTTTCGCGTGGACATCTTGCCTTCCTGCAGCAAAACAAAAGAGTAATGTACAACTCTTGGCAGCTTCAGTTCAAGCTCCTTGAGCACAGCTGCAATCTGCTCTTGGTATAATTTCTGGTCCTCGCCAAGGATTACTATATTTTCGCCTTTCTTCAACTTGTCAAGATTGTATGCAATGTCCCTTAAGGGATACAAAGAAGTTCCATCACCCCTTGTCATGACAAGCACAGGAATCTTCATCCCCAAGCCGTAGCCTTTCTGGTCCATAACCCACCTGTTGAAGCCGTCGATGAAAAGCTTGCCTGTTTTCTCAAGCCTTTTCAGTGTTTCATCTGTTTTCTTGTCCCACAGGTATTTTGACTCGTAGTCAAAAAAGTTGTATCTGATTCCAAGCTCTGAAAGGATTTCGGTTTGCCCTTTGACGCATGTTTTTACTATTTTTTCGAATTTTTTCCTTGTTGTTTTGTCGCCTTTTTCCAGCTTGTTAAGCAAGACAAGAACCTGTTTTTCAAGTTCCGGATTTTCCTCGATTTTCTTGTTTATTTCAATGTAAATTCTTAATAAGTCCTTGAAAGCAACATTCTTCTTTCCTTCTGCTCCCAGGACAAGCATGGCTATCTGCTTGCCGACATCGTTGACAAAATAATGTGTTTCAACTTTGTATCCTTGGAATTTAAGAATCCTTACAATTGAATCTCCTATCAATGCGTTTCTTGCCCTGCCGACATGCGGGGAGGCATTCGGGTTTATGCTGGTGTGCTCTAAAAGAACCTTTTTGCCTTTTCCCATGCCTGATGAGCCGTATTTTTCTTTTTGCTTTAGTATTTCTTTTATTGTTGTTTCCGCGATTTTATTTTTATTGACAAAGAAATTCAGGTAAGGGCCAACCGCTTTTGCAGAAGTTATCAAACCACTTGGCTTGAACTTTTTGCCTAATTCAATCGCTATCTCGTTTGGGGATTTCTTCCATTCCCTGGCAAGAACAAAGCACGGAAACGCATAGTCGCCCATTTCTGGATTTGGAGGGATTTCCAGCTCAATGTTTTCCAAATTAGTTTCTTTTTTGAGAAAATTTAATATTAGTTCCTTGAACTCGTCCATAAGAATTCAATAAAAATGGTTGGATTTAAATATTTTTGTTTATTGTCCTGAATGCAACCAACTCCCTTATCCTTAAAATCTTCAAACTATGCTTTTTAGCAAACTTCTTTAATTCCTTGCCTTTTGCCATCCTCCCACTCTCACCAATAATCTCGCATATCACAGCAGCAGGATAAAGATTTGCAAGTTTGCACAATTCAATTGCAGCCTCTGTGTGCCCTGCCCTTTTGCTTAAGCCTCTTGCATCGCATCTCAAAGGAAAAATATGCCCGGGTTTTGCCAAGTCATGTGGCTTTGTTTTGTTGCTAATCAGTGCTTTTATTGTCCTTGCCCTGTCATAAGCTGAAATGCCTGTTGTTGTCCCTTTTTTTGCATCAACAGAAACTGTAAAGGCGCACTTTGTAAACTCTGTATTTTTTCTCGTCATTAAAGGCAATTTTAGCCCGTCAAGCCTTTTGCCAAGCATAGGCACGCAAACCAAGCCCCTTGCTTCCTTAATCATAAAGTTAATCTTCTGCGGAGTGGCTTTTTCAGCAGCAATCACCAAGTCGGCCTCATTCTCGCGATGCCTGTCGTCAATTACTACCACAAATCCGCCTTTTTTGAAGTCCTTAATAGCATCTTTAACATTTGAGAATGTCATTTTAATAGTATACTTTAAATCCAACCTAAAAAGCGGTTCACTTTCAACGCTGATACGTTCAAATGTCGCTCTCGTGATTGTTTTATCATTTTTTTCTGTATTATTAATATTTTTTCAATCAAAGATACCCTTCAACCATCATGTCATTTCCTATCCTTCTGCACACTGGGTTCTTGATGTCTATTGCATTGCTTATCTTCTTTATTCCAAGGCTTCCGATTGCGCCTATGCCGTTGCCGATGAGCTTCGGCGCCGTGAATATCAGCACTTTGTCAACAACTCCAGCTTTTATTGCAGAGCTGTTCAATTGAGAGCCCCCCTCTATCATCACGCTTGTTATCTCATGCTTTCCAAGCTGCTTCATCAAATCCTCCAAATCAACCATCCCGTTTTTCGATTTTGCGATTATTACGGTTGCGCCCTTGTGCTGAAGCCTCTTTATGCTGCTTTTTGGAGCCTTGTTTGTCGCAGCAATAATCAGCTTTGCAGGCTCTTTCATGAGATTGCAGCTTTTGGGTATTTTGAGCTTGCTGTCCACTACGATTTTCATCGGGTCTTTGCCTTTAACAAGCCTGGGGGTGAGCTCGGGATTGTCCCTGAGCACTGTGTTTAACCCGACCATCACCGCATCAACCTCGCTCCTTAGCCCATGGACATAAGTTCTTGCCTCCCTGCTTGTTATGTACTTTGAGCTGCCTGTTGATGTTGCAATCCTTCCGTCAAGGCTCATGGCAACCTTGACAATTACAAAGGGCCTTTTGTTTTTTATGTACTTAATGTAAGCCTCGTTCAGCTTTTTCGCTTCTTTTTCCAGAATGCCTATTTTTGTCTTCAATCCCCTAAATTTCAGCTCTCTGAAGCCGTCCACCAGGGGATTCTGGTCCTTCATTCCGATTATTACTTCCCTGACGCCTGCCTCAACAATCTTCTCCGTGCACGGCGGGGTTCTGCCCCAGTGCGAGCACGGCTCCAAATTGACGTACATCGTAGAATTAGCGGCTTTTTTGCCGGCTTCGCTTATTGCAAGGACTTCAGCGTGCTCTGTGCCTGCCTTTTTGTGCCATCCCCTTCCCACAATCCTGCCGCGCTTTACTATAATGCAGCCGACCATTGGATTGGGGGATGTCAAGCCCCTGCCCTTTTCGGCAAGCCTTATGGCAAGCCCCATATACTTCTTATGGGATATCAAGGTATGTTCGCACCCCTCAAAAAGGAAGTAGTCTATAATTCATATTTAAATGTAAGGTTTTGTGAATAGCTATTTAATGGTGGTGAAGAAGAATCAAAAAATAATTTAATTATTTTTTTTGATTTAGTGAAAAACAGGATTGTGAAATTCTGGATTAAACTTCACCAAGCCAATATCCCTGTAAGGGACCTCGACAGGTCCTCCCTGATATAGGACTTCGCTGACTTGCCTCAAGATATGTCTTGGCCATTGATGAATATTCTCTTTAGACACACTTCCAACCTGGAAAACAGCCCTCGCTCCAACTGGAAGTTTATCGCTTAATTCACGAATAGTCATGATTTTGAGTGTGTCTCCTTCAAGCATTCTTCCCAATAACCCAGCTTTGTGGTATTCCTCTCTAATAAATTCAGCATAGTCTTTTAACAGCTTCCATTTTCCCTGCGTGAGTAATCTCTCAGGATCTTTAAAGCTCAATAATCCATAATCTGCCCATTTTAGATGCCATTCAAATGCCTCACTTTCATCCTTAAGCCTGCTTCCAATTTCCAAAGAGTGGTCCATCATATCAAAAAATGCCAAGGTTGTGTCCCTAGTTGAGTGCTGAGACATCAAACTCACAATATGCTCTCTTATATTGGGCTCTTTAACAAAATGCTCAAGAAATTCCCTATAAGAACTGCAATAATAATCCACATTATGATCCAAACTGCTGCTTTCCATCTTGCATTCAACACATTTGACAACCAATATTTAAAATTTGTTTTTTTAATTAGGCAAATTTTTTAAATTACTTCGCATTACTTTTAGATTATGGCAGCAGTCAAAGACCTTGCAATAAGATATCAAATATGTATAGATAGGCTTTTGGGTGAGGTCGATAGGGAACACTTAACCAAAAAAGAACTAAAAAGATTGATCCAAATAACAGGCGCTTATTCAGAAAGATGGAAGCAGGGGCTGGAACAAATTCTAAGCGGAGGAGAATATAAAGTTGAGTATCCTGAGCTTCAAGCTTTAAGCGGTGAAGGAAAGGCATTGGTAACTTTTATAGCGGAACACAAAATTAATAGAAAGATGCTGAATATGCCTACTCGGCTCGCATTGGAGAAGTAAGGGAGTTTTTATTTAATTATTGGAAAGAGCATGACCCAAAGAAATTTAAGGATATTGTGGCAAAAACAATAGAGGAAGCCATAGATGACCCAAACGCTTTAGATTTTAGGGAACATTTTACAAAATTAAGAAAGAGGAATCCAAATGAGCTTTCTATGTTGGGTATAGAGCCAAAGAACTATGCCTATGGATTTTCTTATCGTGGTACTGTAACAACCTTTAGAGAAGCATGCAAATCAGTTGTATACGACCTTGTTAAAAGAGGAGTATTGCAATTTATTGGAAACAGGAGGTATATCACTGTAAATTTAGAATATTTAGCTAGGTAAGTCTCTAATACTCCCCCCAGCTCTTAACCTCCAGCTCCTCAATTTTCTTCTTGTAAATTGATTCAACAAACAATTTAGCAATCTGCGCGTTTGTTAATAAAGGAATGTTAAAGTCAACTGCCTTTCTTCTGATAAGATAATCATTTGTAAGTTCTTCCTCCTCCAAGCTTTTTGGGATATTGATTACCAAGTCAATTTTTCTTTCTTGAAGATACGTCAATGTGCTTGGTTCTTTTTTATCCAATGGCCAATGCAAGATATTAGTTTTGACATTGTTTTCTTCAAGAAATTTAGCAGTTCCCTCAGTTGCATAAAGATTATATCCCATTTCTGCCAGCTTTTTGACACTCTCCAGCAAATCCGCCTTGCTCTTTATCGGGCCTGTTGAAAGCAAAACATTTGATTTTGGAATCACAAACCCGACAGAAAGCAATGACTTCAAAAACGCTTCATTCACATCACTGCCTAGGCATGCGACTTCTCCTGTGGAAGCCATCTCAACGCTCAGAACAGGGTCTGCCCCTTGCAGTCTCGAGAAAGAAAACTGGGGCGCTTTGACTCCGACATAATCCAAGTCAAGAGTGTTGTACTTCCCTTTTATATCCATCCCAAGCATTGCCTTTGTTGCCATGTCAATGAAATTGTGCTTTGTGACTTTTGAAACGAACGGAAAGCTCCTTGAAGCCCTCAAATTGCACTCTATGACTTTTATATTGTTGTCTTTTGCAATGAGCTGTATGTTGAAAGGCCCTGTTATCTTCAATGATTTTGCAATGCTTTTTGTTATCTCCTTTATTCTTCTGATTGTTTCAAGGTATGTGTATTGCGGCGGCAGCACCATGGTTGCATCTCCACTATGAACGCCTGCATTTTCTATGTGCTCTGAGACTGCATAAATCACCAAGTCGCCGTTTTGCGCAACAGCGTCTATCTCAATCTCCTTTGCATTTGTTATGAACTTGCTTATTACAACAGGATGCTCTTTTGAAACCTCTGCTGCTTTCCTGAGGTACTGCTCCAGCTCTTTTTTGTTGGCGGCAACGCCCATGGCAGCCCCGCTTAAAACATAAGAAGGCCGTATCAGGACAGGGTAGCCGGCCTGCTCGGAAAATGCATGGGCCTCGTCAATTGATTTTGCCTCAGCCCATTGCGGCTGCTCAACTCCGAGAGAGTCAAGCATTGTAGAAAATTTATGGCGGTTCTCTGCATTGTCAATGCTCAAAGGGGATGTTCCAAATATTTTCACATCCTGCCTGTCCAGCCTCATTGCAAGATTGTTCGGAATCTGCCCGCCCATTGAAATTATAACTCCGAGTGGATTCTCTTTTTCATAGATGTCAAGCACCCTTTCAAGGCTCAGCTCGTCGAAATAAAGCCTGTCGCACACGTCATAGTCGGTGCTTACAGTCTCGGGATTGTAGTTAATCATTATTGCGGAGTAGCCCAGCTTCTTTAATGTAAAAACTGCATTGACGCAGCACCAGTCAAACTCGACAGAGCTTCCTATCCTGTAAGCGCCTGAGCCAAGGACTATAACGTTGTTTTTTGCCTTGAATTCAATATCATCTTCTTCTCCGTTGTAAGTAAGGTAAAGGTAGTTCGTTTTTGCGGGGTATTCTGCAGCCAAAGTGTCTATCTGCTTCACGCACGGGGTTATTTTGTGCTTCTTCCTTAAATTCCTGGCCTGCAAAAGCTTTTCCCCCATATTATTTCCATCCTCTTTAAACAATAATCTTGCAATCTGGAAATCGGAAAAGCCCTGCTGTTTTGCCAGTTTGATTAAATTGATTGGGACGTTGCCGATATTGCAGTTTAATAAGCCCTTTTCAGTTTCAACAACATTCCTTATTTTATACAAAAACCATTTGTCGATTTTTGTCAATTCATAAATTTCATCAACAGAAATTCCTCTTCTAACTGCCTCCACAATAGCCAATAGCCTTTTATCTGTTGGCATTCTTAATTCTTTTTTGATATCGTCAAATTTTAGATTATTCCCGACCAATCCATGAAGATTTATGTTAAGCATCCTTATAGCTTTCTGGATAACTTCCTCAAACTTCCTGCCAATCGCCATGACTTCCCCGACGCTTTTCATCTCTGAGCCAATCTCAAAGCTTACATGCTTGAACTTCTGCAGGTCCCATCTCGGGATTTTTACGACAATGTAGTCCAAGGCAGGCTCAAAGCAGCTTTTTGTAGCCTTTGTTATTGCATTTTCAAGCTCGGTTAAAGAATACCCAATGGCTAGTTTTGCTGCGATGAATGCCAGAGGATAGCCTGTTGCCTTTGAAGCAAGGGCAGAGCTTCTTGAGAGCCTTGCATTGACTTCTATGACCATGTAATCCTCGGAATAAGGGTCAAGGGCGTATTGTATGTTGCATTCGCCGACAATTCCAAGGTGCCTTATTACTCTTATTGAAATATCCCTCAGCTTGTGGTATTCGCTGTTTGTCAGGGTTTGCGACGGGGCAACCACAATGCTTTCTCCTGTATGGATTCCCATCGGGTCAAAATTTTCCATGTTGCAGACAGTGATGCAGTTGTCATAGGCGTCCCTAACAACTTCGTATTCTATTTCTTTCCATCCGCCAAGGTATTTCTCGATGAGAACTTGAGATGAATAAGCCAGAGCCCTTTTCGCTTTTGCTGCTAATTCTTCTTCATTGAGCGCGACTCCAGAGCCTTGTCCGCCAAGAGCATAAGCAACCCTGAGCATGACAGGGTATTCCAGTTTTTTTGCAACTTCAATAGCTTGCCCTACACTTGCCACTGCCTCGCTTTCCGGAGTCTTGACATTTATTTCATTCAGCTTTTTTACAAACAACTCCCTGTCTTCTGTGTTTTTGATTGCATCAATCTGTGTGCCTAAAACTTTTACATCGTGTTTCTCAAAAACTCCTGCATCATGCAGTTCAACGCCGCAGTTCAAGGCAGTCTGCCCGCCGAAAGAAAGCATTATGCCGTCAACTTTTTCCTTTTCAATCACTTTTTCGACAAAATAAGGGGTTACGGGCAGAAAATAAATTTTGTCAGCCATGCCTTCAGAAGTTTGTATAGTTGCAATGTTTGGATTGATAAGTACTGTTCCTATTCCTTCTTCTCTTAAAGCCTTGAGGCACTGGCTACCACTATAGTCAAATTCTCCGGCTTGCCCAATTTTCAATGAACCCGAGCCCAATACTAAAACTTTTTTTGGCTTTTGAATCATTTTATTTCAACATTTTAACAAACTCATCAAACAAAAACTCCGTGTCAACAGGACCAGGGGTTGCCTCAGGATGAAACTGGACAGACATAAACGGCTTTGTCTTGTGCTTTATGCCTTCATTTGTGCCGTCATTCGCATTCACAAAAAATTCCTGCCATTCGTCGCTTAATGACTTCATGTCAACTGCAAACCCATGGTTTTGTGTTGTGATAAAGCATCTTTTAGTATTAACTAAAGTACAAGGCTGATTCTGCGAGCGATGCCCGTACTTTAATTTGTAAGTATCACCTCCTGCTGCCAATGCAAGTATTTGGTTGCCGAGGCATATGCCGAATGTCGGAATATTATGCTTCAAAGCTCTGCCGACATTGTAAATAGTTTTCTTGCACATTTTAGGGTCGCCGGGTCCGTTAGAAATAATCAACCCATCAAAAAAATCCGCCAGAAAATCATAGTCATAAGACACCCTGATAACTGTCAGATTCCTTTTTATCAGATTCCTTATGATATTGTTTTTAACCCCGCAGTCAACAACAACCACCTTTTCTTGGTTTGGCCTTTCATTGTACACAATCGGCTCTTTTATAGAAACTTCTTTTACAACGTCAAAGGCATTTGGGTCGTAAAAACCAACATTTTCCTCGTCAAAAATAATCTTACCAAGCATTGCGCCCTTTTCTCTTAATGTTTTTGTCAATTTTCTGGTGTCAATGCCGTAAATTGCAGGGATATTCTCTTCTTTCAGCCATTCCGCAAGGCTTTTTTTTGCATTCCAGTGGGAGTACTCAAAAGAATAGTCAGAAACAATCAATGCCTGAACTTGAATCTTATCCGACTCAAAATTTGTGTCAAGGCTGTTTTCAATATTCTTTGCAGGCACGCCATAATTTCCTATTAATGGATACGTCAAAACAAGAATCTGCCCTTTGTAGCTCGGGTCTGTCAGCGACTCCGGATAGCCAACCATTCCTGTGCTGAAAACAGCTTCCCCTGATGTTGAATGCCCTGCGCCAAAAGAAAAGCCTCTGAACTCGTCGCCGTTTTCAAGAACAAGCCTTGCTTCTTTACCTTCGTGCATTAAAAAAAAGTATTAGTATGAAGTGGTTAATAAATGTTTTGGTTTGAAATTATAGAGAACTTTGAAAAATTCATTATTTTTACCATTTTACTTGAAAATCCAAGATTTTCAAGTTCCCAAAAATTGCATTGCAATTTTTTAGGACATTCAAAATTCCCTATACAAGCCCTTCACTTTCATCAATCCCAAACATTATGTTCATGTTCTGGACTGCCTGTCCTGAAGCGCCTTTGAGGAGATTGTCAATTACAGACACCACAACGAGCTGGTTGTTTTCATCAATCTCAAAGCCGCCAACACAGCAATAATTGTTGTTTTGCACATCATGAAGCTCCGGTAGCTTGCCTTCAGTTATCTTCACAAAAGGCTCTTTCCTATAAAAGCCCTTATATAGTTTTTTAATCTTTTCGGAACTTCCTTTTTTCTTCAGAATTGCATGCATTGTGCACATCAAGCCCCTGAATACAGGAATCACATGCGGAGTAAAAGACAGCTTTGTTTTGATAAATTGCTCTATTTCATATTTATGCCTGTGCTTTGTTATATTGTACGCAATTATATTATCAGCATAATTCTCCGGCTGATTGGCGTAAGTTGGCTTGGCACCAGCGCCGCTATAGCCTGATTTGCAGTCAAAGATAATGCTACTAGCAAATTTTTGTATAGGCAATGCAGCAAGAATGCAGGCTGTTGCATAGCATCCTGGATTTGCAACTACTTTGGCTTTCTTAATTTCATCTCTAAAAAGCTCAGGCAGCCCATAGACGGCTTTTATTTTTGAATCATTTTTTATTCCATAGACTTTCTCATAAACTTTCGGATTTGAAAACCTGAAATCAGCGCTTAAGTCTATAACTCTTGTTTTCAATTTTTGTACTACATCAATTGACTCCTTGCTTGGAAGGGCCGTAAAAACAACGTCAACACCCATTTTATTTATTTCATCAATACTAAGATTGGTAAATCTTAGCTTATCATCCCAAAAATCATTGTAGAGAGATCTGACAGTTTGTCCACTGTGGCTCTTGCTGTTAAGGGAAGATAGCTCTACTTTTCCATGCCTGCCTAGGATTTTTACCAATTCATATCCCGTATACCCAGAAGCGCCTATAATGCCGGCCTTAATTTTCATTTTCAATCACTTCATTTAAAATTTCCAAAGCGTCATTGATTACGCCCCTGCTTATTGTAAGCGGCGGCAAAAATCTCAGCACTTTCTCAGCTGTCAGATTGACAAGCAAGCCGTTCTCAAGGCATTTTTCTTGCATTTTCTCAGAATATTTTCTCATTTCCATTCCAATCATAAGCCCCTTTCCCCTAATTTCTCTGATGTTGTCCGAATTTATTGAGCTTAATTTTTTCATTAGGTAGCTCCCCTGAATTTCCGCATTTTGCATAAGCTTATTTTTTATTAAATATTCAATTGTAAAATTTGCAGCGAGGCATGCAACCGGGTTGCCTCCAAAAGTAGAGCCATGGTCCCCTTTAGCAAAGCTTTTTGCAACATTGCCTTTAGCTATTGTAGCTCCAATTGGAATGCCATTAGCGAGCCCTTTTGCCAATGTCACTAAATCAGGCTTTATTCTATCATGCTCATAGGCAAAAAATTTTCCTGTCCTACCGCATCCTGTCTGCACTTCATCAACTATCATTAAGATGTTGCGCCTGTCGCAAATTTCCCTAATGCCTTTCAAGTAATCTTTATTTGGCATTATTATTCCAGCTTCTCCTTGTATGGGCTCAACTATAATGCCGGCTGTTTTTTTGCTTATCTTCCTTTTAATGGCATTAACATCCCCATATTTAACATGGACAAAGCCGGAAAGCAATGGCTTGAATGGATTTCTTATCTTTTCCTTGCCTGTAGCAGCAAGGCTTCCGAAAGTTCTTCCATGAAATGACTCTTTTGTGGATATTATCTGTGTTTTTTTAGTATGCTTCCTTGCTAGTTTTATGGCTGCTTCAACACCCTCAGCGCCTGAATTCGAGAAAAAGCACTTGTTTAACCCTGATAATTTAGCCAATTTTTCAGCAAGCTTAACCTGCTCTTCTGTATAATAAAGGTTTGTCGGGTTTGTTATTTTTTCTATCTGTCCTTTTACAGCTTGTGCAAACTCTTTGTTCCCGTGCCCCAGCAGGCATGTTGCCAATCCGCCAACCAAGTCAATGTACTTTTTGCCCTTTTTGTCAAATAAATAGCAGCCATCTCCGTGATCAATTACAAATTTAGGCCGTGAATAAGTCTGCATAATATATTTTTTCTCCTGTTCAATTACCTTATTTGTTTCCATTTTTGTACACTACCTCTGTTCCAATCCCCTTATCGGTAAAAATCTCAAGGAGCAAAGAATGGGGGATCAACCCATTTATCAAGTGGGCTTTAGGGCATTTGTTCTTGACAGCGTAAATGCAAGCCTCAACCTTCGGAATCATGCCATTGTTTATGTTTCCGTTTTTTATTTCCCTTTTTGCAGTCTTGAAGTCTATATGGGAAAGCAGATTATCTCCTATAACAACGCCATCAACATTTGTCAGAATTGTAAGCTTTTCTGCAGCCAATGCAACCGCAATCCTGGAAGCGGCTGTATCGGCATTTATGTTGTATCTCTGATTTTGTTTTCCGATTCCAATTGGGGAGATGACAGGGACATATCCTGAAGCGAGATGTTTTAGCAGTTTATCCTTGTCAATTTTTGTTATCTCGCCGACAAGCCCAAGATCTTTGGATTTTTGCCTTACATCTATGCAGTTGACTGCGCTAATGGTTTTGACGCCCTTTGACTTCAGCTTGCCAACTATCCTTTTGTTTATCCTCTGGAAAATTTTTTCAACGGCCTTGATGATTTTTTCATCCGTGTACCTTAAGCCATTTATGAACTTTGGAGCAATACCCAGTTTTTTCAGCTCCTTGTCTATTTCTGGGCCACCTCCATGGACGACAACAACTTTAATACCTATTCTTTTCAGGAATGCAATATCCTCTGTTGCATTCCTTATTTCAGACATTGCATTTCCTCCAAGCTTTATGACTACTGTTTTGTTGTGGTATCTTTCTATATAGGGCAAGGCTTCAATCAAAACCTTTGTTTTTTCGTTTGGAGTCATTTTAGGTTGAATAGCGGGCATTTATTTTTATGTAACCATATGTCATGTCGCATCCGTATGCAATCGCATTTTCTTTTCCCTGTTTTATGTCTATGGTTATTTTTAGTGCATCTGCGTTCATTAATTTTTTAACTTCTCCAGGATTAAAATTTGATGATGTGCCGCTGCTTACAATCTTCTCTTTCTCAAAGTAAATGTCGACCAAATTTTCCTTGAACTTGGCATTTGAGTTGCCCATTGCGCACATCAATCTGCCCCAGTTTGGGTCGTTTCCAAATATTGCGCATTTCACAAGGTTTGAGGTTATGATTGATTTTGCAAGCTTCTGCGCGTCTGATCTAGTCATTGCATTTTTTACTTCAACCTCAATTAATTTTGTTGCCCCTTCCCCGTCTCTTGCAATTTTTTTTGACATCTCGGTGCAAACATAATCCAACGCCTCCTGAAATTTTTTTTCGTCCACGCTGCCTGCAAGCCCGTTTGCAAGAATGGCAACCATGTCGCTTGTGCTGGTGTCCATGTCGATGCTCATCATGTTGAATGACTTATTTACTGAATTTTTCAGAAACTTGTCTAGCTTTTTGGAGCTTATTTTCGCATCAGTTGTTATAAAGCACAGCATGGTCGCCATGTTTGGGTGTATCATGCCAGAGCCTTTTGCAATTGCTCCGATTGTAAAGTTATCAACATTTACTGCAATCTCCTTTTCTAAAGTATCTGTCGTAAGGATAGCTTTTGCAACTTCTGAATTGGTTGACAAATGGCTTTTTATATTTTTTAGGCCACTTCTTATCTTGTCCATCGGCAGATAAGCCCCAATCAGTCCGGTTGACGCGACAACAACGTCATTTTCCTTTATTCCCAGCTCTCTTGCTGCAAGTTTTGCAGTTTCTCCAGCATCTTCCAGCCCTTTTTTGCCTGTGCATACGTTTGCGATGCCGCTGTTAACTACAATTGCCTGAGCCTTGCCGTTTTTAAGATGGCTTTTTGTCACAATTAGAGGGGCTCCTTTGACCTTGTTTGAGGTGTAAACAGCAGCTGCATCTGACAATACTTCGCTGACTATCACAGCCAAGTCCAAGCTGCCTGACTTCTTTATTCCTATATGCTTTCCGAGAGCCTTAAAGCCTTTCGGCGCGCACACGCTGTTTTTAAGAAGCTGCATTTTATTTCACTAACCTATTCAGTTTTGAATGAAATTTTTTGATTTCAAGATTGACTTCATCGCTTGATTCTTTTATCTCGTTTTTTAGCTTGTCCAATCCCAGACTTCCTGTTGCGCCAATATGCTTATTCGATTGCAGATTTTTCAGTGGATTGATTTCAGGCAGGCTTTCCAGTTTTTTGGCAGTTTCCTCATAGGCGTCCCTAAAGGAGATTCCCTTCTTTACCAGCCCGTAGGCATGCTGGGTCGCAAACAATTCCTTGGTGCATGCTTTTATGCATTTTTGCTTATTTACTTTTATTTTTTTAGCAATTATCTTGAACATTTTTAATGTCGAAATTGCTATTTCAAAGCTTTCAATCAACACCTCCTTAGTCAATTGCAAGTCTCTGTTGTAGCCTGACTGCATTTTGAACACGACATTTTTGACAAAATAGAGATTGGAATCGAGTTTTGCAGCCTTTGCCCTTATCAATTCGAAAACATCCGGGTTTTTCTTTTGCGGCATTATGGAAGAGCCCGTGCAAAATTCATCAGGCAATGTGAAAAATCCGAATTCTTCCATACTGAACAATATTAAATCATTTGAGAGTCTGGCTAAGTCACCCATAACGTTGCTCAACGCGAATATTATAACAGATTCAAATTTGCCTCTGCTATTTTGAACATACAAAACATTATTTTGAACTCTTTCAAAATCTAATAAGTCTGCAACTAATTGTCTGTTGATATTTAATGGTAAACCATAGCCTGCACCGCTTCCCAATGGAGACTGATCATTTAATTCATAGGCCTCATCCAAAATTTCTAAATCGTCAATTAAAGATTCTGCAAAGCTGCCAAAATACAATCCAACAGAGGATGGCATTGCCTTTCTTGAATGAGTGTACCCGGGCATAGGAATTTCTTTGTATTTGTTTGCAGCATTTACAAGAGCAGAAGCTAATTCAAGAACCAATTGTTGCACCTCAAGAAGCTTGTCCTTTGAGTAAAGCCGCAAATCAACCAAAACCTGGTCATTTCTTGACCTCGCCGTATGGATTTTCTTTCCCAGATTTCCTAATTTTTTTGTCAAATAACTCTCGATTGCAGTATGAACATCCTCCTCCTCAAGCTTTATCTCAAATGCATTTTTTTGGCTTAATTTTAAAATTCCAATTAATGCTTTTTTTAGTTTTTTAAGCTCATTTTTTGTCAGAATCCCTATATTGTTCAGCATGATTGCATGCGCTATGCTGCCGTAAATATCATATTCCACAAGATTTTTGTCTAGTAAATAATCATTGCCCACTGTAAACTTTTCAACTTCCTTGTTTAGTTTGTAATTTTTTTGCCAGAGTTTCATTTTTCCTCCTTCAACAGCTTCAATATTATTGCTTTTTGCATATGCAGCCTGTTTTCTGCTTGGTCAAATACAACACTTTGATGGCCGTCAATTACGTCAGCAGTCTGCTCCATGCCCCTCATCGCAGGCAAACAATTCATGAATATTGCATCTTTTTTCGCATTTTTTATCAAATCTTTGTTGACTTGGAATGGATTGAGCAGCTTGATTCTTTTTTCTTTCTCCTCCTTTGGTATGTGGTAACTCATCCATGAGTCAGCATAGACTATGTCAGCATCTTTCACAGCATCTTTTGCATTTTGCGTGATTTTTATTTTTGAGCCTGAAATTTTGGCTTTTTTCACTGCAATGTCCGCAATCCATTTTTGGGGCATCAGTGATTCTGGGCAGCCAACTGATATGTCAATGCCGACTGTAGAGCAGCCTAAAAGCAGCTCATGCGTTATGTTGTTGTTGCCGTCTCCCACAAATGCGAGCTTAAGGCCTTTGAGCTTGCCCTTCTTTTCTTTTATTGTCAGCAAGTCTGATAAAATCTGGCATGGATGAAATTCATCTGTCAATCCATTGATTACAGGCACGCTTGAATTTTTTGCCAGCTCCTCCATGTTTTCCTGCTTGTATAGCCTGGCCATTATTATGTCGCAATACCTGCTTGAAACTTTTGCAGTATCCGCTATAGTTTCTTTCTCCCCCAACGGGGAGTCTTTTGCATCAAGGTAGATTGCATGCCCTCCCATTTGCGTCATTGCAACCTCGAATGAAACCCTTGTCCTTAATGAGGGCTTTTCAAAAATCATAAGCATTGTTTTGTTTTTTAATGTATCATCGTATTTTTTTGCATTATTTTTAATCTTGGCTGCCAAGCTAACCAAATCCAAGATATCTCCGCTATCCAAACCAGTCAAAGAGAGTAAATGCCTCATTTTATTTCCTGTTTCTTAAAGAACTGGCTTTTAATCTCAAAGCATTCAATCTAATAAAGCCAAGGGCGTCTTTTTGGTCATAGCCGCCAATAGCATCCATGCTGCTTAAGTCCTGACTATACAAAGAGTCTTTTGATTCTCTGCCTATAACCATGCAGTTTCCTTTGTACAGGGACAAGTGCACTATCCCGTTTACATTTTCTTGGCTCTTGTCAAATGCAGCCCTTAAAAATTCCATTTCGGGAGAGTACCAAAAGCCATAATAGACAAGCTCTGCAAACTTTGGCATGAGCATGTCGCGCAGGTGCATTACTTCCCTGTCTAGGGTTATACCTTCAATATCGCGGTGAGCAATATGCAGTATAGTTCCAGCTGGCGTTTCATAAACACCTCTTGACTTTAAGCCCACAAAGCGGTTTTCAACCATATCAATCCTGCCGATGCCATTCCCTCCGCCGATTTTATTTAGGTATTGGAATAACTCCAACGGTTTTGTCTTTAAAGTTCCATCGTTCTTGTTTTTCACTTTAACAGGATTGCCTTGCTTAAACTCTATCTCAATGATTGTCTCTTTGTCAGGAGCATTTTTTGGACTTTTTGTCATCTCAAACATTTCCTCGCTTGGAGTCAGCTTTGGATCTTCAAGTATGCCAGCTTCATAGCTTATGTGCATCAAATTAGCATCTGTACTGTAAGGGGCATCCTTAGTGGCCTTCACAGGAATGCCGTTTTTTTGCGCATATTCGATCATGTCAGAGCGGCCCTTGAATTTTGCAAGGAATTCAGCGTCTTTCCAAGGCGCTATGATTTTTATCTTTGGGTCAATGGTCATGCAGGTAAGCTCAAACCTGACTTGGTCGTTTCCCTTTCCTGTTGCGCCATGGCTTACAAATTCAGCCTTTTCCTTTGCAGCGACTTCCATCTGCTTTTTCGCGATTAGCGGCCTTGCCAAAGAAGTGCCCATCAAATACCTTCCTTCATACACGGCATTTGCCCTTATAGAAGGAAAAATGAAATCAGCCACAAACTCTTCTTTCACGTCTTCAATGTAAACCTTGGAAGCGCCTATTTTCAAAGCCTTTTGCTTCGCAGCCCTGAAGTCCTCCTTCTGCCCCAAATCAGCCATGAATGCAACTACCTCGTAGCCTTTGCCGATTAGCCAGCTCAGGATTACTGACGTGTCCAACCCCCCGCTATATGCCAATACAACTTTTTGTTTCATTTGAGAAATAAAACTGCACCTCTTTTTAAACTTGATGCCCAAATTGAGACAAAAATAAACAAAAATGTCTAGAATAAAACATTAACTTTTTCTAAATAAATTGCATTTTAAAATTTATATAAATTACATAAAATATATATAATAGTGCCAAGTTTCAAGCTTATGAGTTATAAAAGCGCAGTTAAACTGACTCAAAAATTGGTGAGTGTTAATTCTGTCAGCGCGAGGGGAAATATGGGTATTGCCCGATTGCTAATCCCTTATTTAGAAGGACTAGGCTTTGATGTCGAATGCCATCCACGTAACCATACAAATCTAAATTTGATTGCAAGGCTTGGAGGGCAAGATGCAAGGTATGGGGGGTTGGCATTTGTTGGCCATTTAGATACAGTGCCTTATGAGTCCGAACGGGAGAAATGGGGTTGTCATCCCCTTGGCGGATTAATAGAAGACGGAAAAATATGGGGGGTCGGGACTGCAGACATGAAGGGGCCAATAGCTGCTGCAATTTTCGCTGCAAAAAGATATACTAAAGAAGTATTAAGAAGGCCATTTGTTCTTTATTTGACTGATGGAGAGGAAGTGGGGCATACCGGAGCCAAATGGTTGCTAGCTCACGGACTTCTGGATCCGAAGGAAGTTAGACATGCAATAGTTGGAGAGCCTACCTCATTAGTTCCTGTAAGCACTCATCTCGGCATAGGTGAAACAGATGTTATTGTTTACGGGAAAGGCGGACATGGAAGCGAAACCCATTTAGGCGATAATGCTAATGAAAGAGCAGCAGAAGTTATACTGGGTTTAAAAGAACTAAGGATAGCTTTAGAAGGAGAAAGGCACAAAACTTTTGAGTATCTTTATCCTGCCCTGAATATTGGAATTATGCAGGGAGGCACAGCAAAAAACAAAATTCCGCAAGAAGCAGTAGTGAAAGTTCAATATAGGACATTCCCCGGTCACGAGCCAGGGTATGTTCACAATCGTGTTGCAGGAGTGGTTGAAGAAATAGCTGCTAAAAGCGGATTCGAAGTCAAAATATGTCATTTGCGGGATGATCCTGGTTTTGAAACTCCGGCGGATTCTGAGCTAGTTAGATTTCTAGAAGAACTTACAGGAAAACGAAGTTCAGGAGTCAATTTTAGCACAGAGGCCACAGAATTGCAACAAGCAGGTATAGAGCCTGTTGTTCTGGGCGCTGGAAGCATAAAAACAGCACATAGACCAAATGAATTTGTCCCGCTTGAAGAGTTGCTTCAAAGTGAAGAAATGTATGCTAAAGCAATTAGAGTCTTCTGCAAATAACTTGTTTTAATTTTAACATTTTTGTCCGAAACAAAACATTTAAATATTGGAATATTATTTTTGGATTATGAGCATCACTAAGCTTGCTGAGAGGTACATAATGGAACATCCTTCGATAAAAGACTGCCTGAAGAAAGGGCTGGTTAATTACTCCTCTTTGTCAAGGCAGATTGCTTCCGATTTAAATCTGAATCCAAGAAAAAATTTTGACGCCATTTTGATTGCGTGCAGGCGCCTAAAAAGAAAATTGAAGAAAGGGGGGGATTTTGAGGAAATCATTTTGAAAATATTGAAGCAGAGCAAAATTGAAATTAAAAACAAGATTATTGCTGTTGTGCTTGAAAAAGACATTTTTTTTGAGAACGTGCTTACCATAGCAAAGGAGATAAAGAGGAAAAAGGAGGTCTTCAAGGTCATTGAGGGCGTTTCAGGCATCACAATTGTCACCACAGAGGATTTCCTTCCTTTGATAAGGAAATATTACAAAAACAAGGTAATACTTGAAAACAGGAACCTTGCAGAAATCACAATCAAAAGCCCGAAGGAAATCGAGACAACTCCTGGCACTTATGCCTATGTCTGCTCCTTATTTTGGGAAAACAACATCAACATAGTTGAAACTTTAAGCTGCTGGACAGATTCTATTTTTCTGATTAAAGAAGAAGATGTCGGGAAAGCGATAAATTTGCTGAGGTTTTAACTATCTCACAACCCCCTTCTCCTCCAGATAATGCCCAAGCTTTTCTTTCTTTGTCCTGAGATATTTTTTATTTAATTTGTTAGCCTTGATTTCAATCGGAACCCTTTCAACAATCTTCAGGCCGTATCTTTCCAAGCCTTCTATCTTTTTGGGATTGTTGGTGAGCAGCTTTATTTTTGACAAGCCCAAGTCGGCAAGTATCTGCGCGCCAATTGTGTAGTCCCTTGCGTCTGCCTTAAAGCCAAGCTTCAAGTTCGCCTCAACAGTGTCCATTCCATGATCCTGGAGATGGTAAGCTGCAATCTTGTTGATAAGTCCAATGCCCCTCCCTTCCTGCGCCATGTAGAGAAGCACTCCTCCCTTTTTGCCTATCACACTAAGGGCCTTTTCCAGCTGCTGCCTGCAGTCGCACCTGCATGAGCCCAGAGCGTCTCCTGTGAGGCATCCTGAATGGACCCTTGCAAGAACTCCTTTTTCATTTCTTAAATTGCCTTTTATCAATGCAAGATGCTGGGATTTGTTGCAGTCCTCGTAGCAAATGACTTTGAAATTGCCGTATCTTGTCGGCAAATCCGCTTCTGTTGTTTTCCTGACAAGCTTTTTCATAATAAAGGAAAACTCAGGGATTTATTTAAAGGTTGTTGTTAATGAGGAATAAAAAAACAAGATTTAAATAATAAACAGGATTAGTGCGCCATATGCTGAGGTTAAATTTTACTCCAAAGCTTGAACTTCCTGCTAGTAAAAGAGAAGATGCTGTTTTAACCGCTATAGTACGTGAGCTTGAAAAAGGGATAAAAAGCAAACCGAAGGTTGTTGGAGCGATATCAGCCTTTAACAATGGTGTACCTTATGGGCTTGTTGCATTAAGACGCGGCACTAATCCACAAGACGTTCACAAAGAAGATTACGTATATATCCGTGTCTTTGGCTCTACAAAAGAAGTTCCAGTTTATTACTGCTCGCCAAAGGAAATTGACAGGCGAACTTGGCAATAGAAAACCCCAACATTTATATATTAGAATAACATTAACATATTAATGGAAATCAACAAGACAATTCTTGTAAGCATTTACGTTCTTGTCGGGCTTTACATTTTGTACAAATTGTTCTTCAGGAAAAACCCTTATCAAGACGATTATGAGAGAATGTATAATAAGATTCTGACTTCTGACAAGCACAAGGTTAAGGGGCAGTTTGATAAGGAAGAGTGAATTTCTATTTTTATAGCTGTGTTTTTATAGCTGTGTAATACATTGGCATTACATTAGAAGATAAGTGCTCCCGCCGAGATTCGAACTCGGGTCACTGCCTCGAGAGGGCAGTATGATTGGCCGGGCTACACTACAGGAGCATGAAGCCTAGAAATTTACGAGATTTTTAAAGGTTGTGAATAACGATTTGAATAACCCTACCTTTTTAAACACCTATTCCTTGCTAAAAGCATATGGAAAAAGGATTTTTGCCTATATCTTTTGAGGAAGGAAAACAGTATTACAAGGATTTCTCGCAGTTTGATGTAGTTTTTGTCACAGGCGACCCTTACTATGACCATCCGCTTAGCGGCATGTCAATAATTGCCAGGCTTCTTGACAAGAAAGGCTACAGGGTTGGAGTCATAGCACAGCCGATTGAGGATGAGGATTACAAGGCATGCGGCAAGCCAAAATATTTCTTTTGCATCACTTCAGGCTTGCTGGATTCAATGCTTGCAAACTACACCCCAATGCTGAAGAAAAGGGAACACATCCTCCTTCCTGAACGGGCCTTGATGGTTTACATGCAAAAGCTAAAGCAGCATTTCAAGGGCTGCATCACCGTGATTGGTGGAGTGGAAGCAACTATAAGGAGATTCACTCATTTTGACTACAAGGATAACAAATTGAGAAGGGGCATCCTTAATGACACAAAAGCTGACTTGCTGCTTTTTGGAAATGCAGAGCGCGCTATTCTTACCCTTCTGCAAAGAATGAAAAAAATAACAATGGACTCATTCGAGAATATAAGGCAAAGCCTGGATTTGGGCTCGATTGAAGGAGTGTCATTTAGGGTAAATAAGAATGAAATAAACCCAAATATTAGGAAGCTGCCTTCGTACGAGGAATGCGTGGCCGACAAGCAGAAGTTCAATCTTTTGACCAGGACATTTTATCTCCTTCCGGATGAGGCATTCATCGAGGGATGCGGAAGCGGATTCATACAGCACAACAGGCCAAGCCATACTTTGGCTGAACAGGAGATGGATTATATTTATGACGTTCCATTCACTCGGGAATTGCATCCTTCGTCAAGGAATTACGGACAAAATAAAAAAATGGTTGAGTATTTGAGTTCTTCAGTCGCTATTGGAAGGGGCTGCTGGGGCTCATGCTCTTTTTGCGTCATTCCGCTTGTTCAGGGAAAGGAAGTTGCAAAGAGGAGCAAGGAAAGCATTGTGCATGAAATTGAAACGCTTTACAGCTCCGGAATTAAAAAAATTAACGACCTTACTTTGCCAACATTGAACATGTACGGCTCAAGATGCGCGCTCTACAAGCACGAATCCAAAATTTATTCCCCAATCATTGATGAAAATATTACCGTTTACGACAAAAAAGATTACTGCAACCAGGAATGTGTTGGGTGCAAATACAGGGTTTTAAGCGATGACTTGTACCCATTGCTGGAGGGAGTGGAAAAATTAAACCAAAAATATTCAGGCACTTCTTTGGAGCTGAGAAGCGCCATAAGGCACGACATAATGCTTGACCAGAAAAAGCTCTTCAGGAAAATCATGCAGTTTGTGACGAGGCTCAAGATTGCCCCTGAAAGCCTAAGCGACCATGTGCTGAAACATATGAACAAGGCAACAGCATCAGCTTTCAAGGAGTTCCTTGAAGAATACAAGAAAGTGAACAAGGAGCAGGGCACAGATAAAAATCTTGTCCCTTATTTCATAGCGGCGCATCCGGGAAGCACAAAAGAAGACATGGAAGAAACAAAAAAGTTTTGCAATGAAAATGATATTTTTGTAAATTTGACTCAGGTTTTTACGCCAACACCGGGAACTTTATCGACTGCAATGTATTATACCGGAGAAAACCCGATGACCAGGGAAAAAATCCATGTTCCAAGGACTTTCAGGGAGAAGAAGGACCAGAAAAACATCCTATTGGACAAAGAAGGGGAGATTGTTGATGATAATGGGTAATTTAGCAACTAATTTAAACTAACAGCTAATACAAAATTCATGTTCATTCCAAAGAAATACGGCCAGAGCAAGACTGACAGGTGCCCTTTCTGCCAGAGACATGCAACAGCCATGAACAGCCAAAAAGTTCCTGTCTGCCAATTGCACAAAGAAGAGGTGCTTGACAACCTCAGATGCGTATGCGGCTCCTATCTTGAAATAATGCACGGCAAATTTGGGGTGTTTTTTTCGTGCATGAAATGCGGCAACATGAATCTGAATAAAGTTATGGAGATTAATGCGATAAAACCCAGGATGAAGCATGAAAATCTTTCCAAAAAATCACAACCAAAGGAAATGACTGTGAGGAGCGATGACCCAAGATATTTCGACTAAATATATTGAGCTGAACGCATTCCTCAGAATAATTGGAGTTGAAGGGACGGGCGGAAAAATCAAGCTCATCATCCGCTCAGGCACCGTCAAAGTCAATGGAGAGATTGAAACAAGAAACAAAAGAAAGCTGATGGCAGGCGATGTTGTTGAATATCTTGGAAAAGAGTATACAGTCGAAGAGAAAATGATAAAATGAATTACAAAGGGCTTGAACTGGACAAATTCCAGAAAGATGCGATAAAAAATATCGAGCAAAATAAGTCTGTCGTAGTTTCAGCCCCTACAGGCTCGGGAAAAACACTTATTGCGGATTACATAATTGAAAGAGATTTCAAGAAAGGAATAAGGGTAGTTTATACCGCACCGATAAAGGCGCTTTCCAACCAAAAATACAAGGAATTTTCAAGAAGCTATGGCGAAAAAAATGTTGGAATAATCACAGGCGATGTGCAGAAAAATACTGAAGCGCTGATTCTTATCATGACGACAGAAATTTATCGCAACATGGTTCTGAGCAATGACCCTTTCATAAGCGAAGTCTCGTACGTGGTTTTTGACGAGATACATTATATAAATGATATTGAAAGGGGGTATGTGTGGGAAGAATCCATAATATTCTCAAAGCCGAATGTAAGGGTTCTTTGCCTGTCTGCAACCATTCCAAATGCTGATGAATTTGCAAGATGGATTGAGGCAATAAAAGGCCATGAGGTTGTTGTCGTCAGGCATGAAGAAAGGCCTGTGCCGCTTCATGTAAATTTTTATGATGCAGAGCTTGGCGTTACAACATTGAAAAACCTCAAGGATGCAATGGACATTCCAGACTATCACAAAATTATTCCAAGAAATCCCGGGTTCAGGCACAGGCAAAAACAAAAAATTCCCTCCCATTTTGAGCTGATAAAAGACATCAGGAGCAATCTGCCCTGCATGTTCTTCAGCTTTTCAAGGCAGGGATGCCAGAAAAAGGCATTTGAGCTTTTCCAGAAAAATGTGTTCCCAATGAATCCTGAAATTTCAGCCTTTGTAAGGGGCAAGCTTTCAGGCACAAGCCCTGAAATAAACAAGCTTGACTCTGCTAGATTATTGAGGCAGGTATTGCCTTTTGGAATAGCATTCCATCATGCAGGCATGCTTCCAATCCTGAAGGAAATCGTGGAGGAGCTTTTCGAGAAGGGCATGATAAATGTCCTGTACACGACTGAGACCTTTGCTGTCGGGATAAACATGCCTGCAAAGAGCGTATGCTTTGAGTCGTTAAGGAAATTTGACGGAATATCTTTCAGGCTTATGAACTCAAAGGAATATTTTCAGATTTCAGGCAGGGCTGGGAGGAGGGGAATTGACAAGGAAGGATTTGTCTACATAATGGTTGAAAGGAAATTCTTTGAATATGACAGGGTGAAGAAAATAATTCAGTCAGACACCTCTCCAATCACATCGCAGTTCAGGCTTTCCGTAAACACCGTGCTGAACTTGATAATGCAGCATGATGAAAAGGAGATTGACGAGATATTGTGCAAAAGCTTCCATTCCTTCCAAAAATACGGGAAGAATTTCATGAACAGGGAAAATATAGTGAGCCATAATGCATTTTACAATTACAGGAAAAAGCTGGAAAAAATGGGGTATGCGCAGGGAAGCAATCTGACAGAAAAGGGAGTTTTTGCCTCTAAAATATATTCTGACGAGATTTTGATTGGGGAGATGTTTGCAACCGGTTTTTACACCAAACTGAATGAATACCAGATGCTAATGGCTGTTGCATGCCTGTGCTACGAGTCAAGGGAAAAGACGGAATTCTTCAGAAAGCACCATTCAAGATTTACAGACGAGCTTAAAAGAATGATTTGGAGGCATGAGTATCTTAAGCATGAAAAAAGGTTCAGGGAAATTGATGACCTGACTGCTTTGGTCCATCCACTTTATCACGGGCAAAGCCTGATAAAAATAATTGAAAATACAAATCTGCTTGAGGGGGATGTAATAAGATTTTTCAGGCTCATTGAAGACAAGCTTAGGCAGATAAAGAGCGCTACAGAGGACAGGAGCTTGAGGGACATGCTCTCTAACTGCCAGAAAATTGTGGAAGATTGTGTTGGGGAGTTTGACACGATTTGACAACTTCTTTCTGAATATTGCGAACCCCAATAATAAACAGGTATACTCAATTACTTTGTTGGTCGGCTATAATGCGTAGTTTTTTAAATGGACTGGCCAGAGCAAGCCCATGAAGCAGGGATTCTGGATTGTTGTTAAAGACATGATCAGGGAAGCAGATGTTATTCTGGAAATCCTGGATGCAAGAATGCCTGACCTTACCAGAAACAAGCGCCTGGAGCAGTACGCTGCAGCCTCCGGAAAAAGGCTGATGCTTGTTATAAACAAAAAAGACCTGATATCCGAGAATGCGATAAGGAGCATAGAAAAAAGCTATTCGGGCCGGGATTATGCGCTGGTATGCTCCAGGAGCCATAAAAGCATTAGCAGATTTATCGGCCAAATAAAAAGCAAAGCAAAAAAAGATAAGCTGAAAGTGGCTGTAATAGGGTACCCAAATACTGGAAAAAGCTCGCTGATAAACATCCTGTCCAGAGGCGGGAAAGCAAAGACAAGCTTGGAATCAGGCCTGACCAGGGGAGCGCAGTTCATCTCAGGCAGGGGCAACCTTATGCTTATAGACACTCCCGGAGTAGTGCCTTATGAGGACAGGGAAGAGGTCTTGCTTGGACTGACTTCTGCAATAAGCCCCGATAAGCTAAATGATCCTGAATCTGTCGCATACGAGCTTATCGGCATATTCAAGAAAAACAACCCGATTGCCCTGGAAAAAGAATATGGGCTTAATGCCGGCCTGGAGCCTGAAGAATTACTGCTGGAATTTGGAAAAAAAAGATGCATGCTCATTAAGGGGGGTATTGTCGACGAGAGAAGGGCTGCAATTCAGCTTCTTACAGACTGGCATAACGGCAAAATAAGGGTTTGAGAAAAGCCACGGAGATGGGAATTTCAAAAAGCACTTGGGCGCAGACGAAAAAGGATTAATTCCGGATTGGCTAAACGATTATAGAATATAGTAATTTAATAGTGGTAAACATTAACAAGTTTTATAAATACATGGCTTCCGCATAATTATAGAAATAACTAAATAAGATGAGTAAAATTGAAGTAACGGAAGATGTCCCTTTTGTAACTATGGGTTTAAATCCATATGATGCACACCGTATATACAGAGATATTTCAGAATTAATTGAAAGCATAAACCTCCAAGATATTCGGAGAGGAAAGCCTAGGTTGCTTATTACTGGAGAAGAAGGTGATTACGCAATCTATCCTCTTGATTGTATGGTAAGTGGACATGTTAAACGTCCACCTGTTCCGAGTGAAGGAATACCTATCCCAGTTAAAGATACTACGACAGAGTTTGATAATGCAGTGCGCTTAAGGAGGGAAAGTTTTGTTAGCACTCAAGTTGACATTTATTTTAAAGCACCAGAACATATAGTAGATATGGTAAGAAGTTTAAAATGATTTCTTACAAATAATTCAAAAACTTTATTCATATAGAGTTCTACTGGCATTACAGAGCACATTTTTTCCCTAACGCTACTAAAAATTATCGAAACTAACAACTATCTCCCAAACTTAAAGCTAAACACAATCCACAGAACAAACACAACCAAAGACAGAATAGTAACAAACCACACAAAGTTCTTGTCGTTGCCGAAGCCAAATGGAATCGGTCCTATAAAGCCGCCGACTGCAACCTTTGTTTTTGAAGTTGTTTCTTTTGCAGCCATAAAAGTGCCTAGAAAAACTATAACAAACCCTATCAGAATCATTATAACCCCTATACTGATTAATTGCTCCATTTTGATGGGCATATTTGGATTATATATGAAAACAAATACTTAAAAGTTGCGTTTTTGGTGATTTATATTCTCCAGTATATATTAAAACCGAAAGATATATAAATAAGTAATATACGAAAAGGTATACTGGTATATCAATATATTAAAAAGATATACTAGTGTATCAAAAAAGAGGCGGAAGCAAGTTTACCTTGCGCTTGGAAGGCAAAGAAACAATCAGTATATTCGCTATATGCGAGTTCATACTCACCTTATGCCTTTGAAGAACTTGCCTCTTTTTTGAGCTTTGAGGTTTATGATGGAACAGGAACTCGAAAGCTTCAGGGAAAATGTTGATTCGTGGATAAAGCAAATCAGGAGAGAGTTTGCCACATTCTCAGAGATGCCTGAAATCCTTAACGAGAATACTGACAATATACAGCACAATTACGAGCTAATCTATGAGCTGAAAGACGAGATAGAGGAGCTGAAGCAGGAGATAAATGCCCTCAAGCTGATTCAGATAATAAGCCTGAAGCAGAAGATGAACCAGAAGGCTGAAGAAACCCCTCAATCTTGATTTATTTTAATATTTTTTATTGAATTATCCTTATTAAAATTTAGAAATATCCTTATTCCATCTCGCTTTGTATCCTCTTAAGAACATCGTTGACAGCGACAAACAAATTCCTGTCAACGGCTTCTGCAGCATAAACCTTGCCGTTGTCATTGAGCTTTGCATGCACCTCGTATTTTTCGCTTTTCTCCCTCTCATGGATTGGCTTAAGGGTTATGTGCAGAGTCTCCATTTTCTTTGCAAGTTCAGAGAGCCTTCTTGCATGGTTGCCTATGACCTTCTTCAGCACAATCATAGAAGAGCTGTCCACATCCCTAAAGCCAGCTAATTCTATATTGCCTCCAAGCTTGTGGGTTTCTTCGTCCATGCAGATTTTCAAGCATATAAAATATAAAAAGGTTGTGGTTTAATTTGCTAATTTTGAATATTACATAATGAATTTTTAAACAAAATTTAGAAAGATTGGACCATACGGAATGATCAATTAAAAAGAGTTGAATCTCCGCAATCGTCTATAAATATCAGATTTTTCTTCTTCCCTCACTGGGGGTTTATTAAATGGGTTACCAGCCCAAAATTCCGAATTACCGTCTGCACTCTTTCGAGCATATCTGCTTCCGCCAGTAGGACTTTTCATTCTGGCCTGTGTTTTCTGCTTCTTTTTTTCTCTTTCTTTTCGCCTGTCTTCTCTTTTTTTCTCATTAGCACGCTTTGAAAAATATATGAGATTTAAGGGTTCTGCAACGGGATATTGCGGTAACATGTTTCTAAGATAACTACCAAGATTTGTAGATTTTTGAACTATTGTTTGTAAGCCTTGTTTTAGAGCATCCTCAATTGCTTTGTACACTAACTGGTTTAGTTCAGCAAAAGAATAAGGTCTTTGGGTAGCAATGCTCTCAAGAGTAGGCACGCCATAGTTTCTTTGCCTTTGAGAGCCTTTGTAGTTTTGATAAGATATTGTCATATTTAAGTTTTATCCAGTTTTGCAGTTTCTTATATAAATTTATCGGAATTAATAACCATATTGTAAATAAAATAAGTTAAAATTATATAATACCATTTGTTATCATAGCCTATGGCCCTTGTAGAATCGTTTTCAGGCATAAGGGGGATTTATGACAAGGACTTGACAGATGCAATTGCAGTCAGGTACGCATATTCTTATTATTCTTTCTTAAAGAGCAAAACCAAAAAAAGCAGCATAACCATTGTCATTGGAATGGACACAAGGGCTTCCGGAATAAAGCTGGCAGACTCCATAATGGGAATTCTGGACTGCAATTTCATTGACATCGGGATTGCCCCTACTCCCGCAGTTGAGTTTGCCGTAAGGCACTTCAATGCCGACGGCGGCATTATAATCACTGCATCCCACAACGAGCCTTACTGGAACGGCTTCAAGTTCCTTAACAGTGACGGCTCTATTTTGGGCGAAAATGACATGAACATTGTGATTGGCAATTCAAAAGCTTTCAGGGACTTTCACAAGATACAGGAAAGGAAAATTCTGGAGAAAAACTCAGAGACAGTCAAAAAATACACTGAATTCATTTTTAGCATTTTGGGCAGGGAAAATATAGGAAGGATAAAAAATTCCAAACAGAAAATTGTCATTGACCCGAACGGCGGAACAGCCGTGATTGCAAAGAAAATACTGGAGCAGGCCGGTGTTGAAGTTGTTGGAGTAAGCATGAATTACGGCGAATTCAACAGAACAGTCGAGCCGACTGAAGACTCATTGATTTACTTAAAAAATATAATCGATGAGAATAAGGCAGATTTTGCTGCAGGCTTTGACTGCGACGCAGACAGGATTGAGATCCTCATGGGCAGCGGGCAGCTGTTGTCCGGCAATTACATACTTGCGCTGGTTGTTGACGAGATTTTGTCAAATTCCAAAAATCCAAGAAACCAGTTTGTTGTTGTAAATGACGTCACATCAAATGCCGTAAGGGATGTCGTGCAAAAGCATGGCGCAAAATTGAAAGAAGTCGAGGTCGGCGAGACAAATGTTGTGCAGGAAATGAGCAAATTAAAGGCGATCGTCGGCGGGGAAGGCTCAAGCGGCGGAGTGATAATGCCTCCTTCAAAATGCAGGGACGGGATCCTGACATTGCTTGCAATTTTGTCAATCATCGCAAAAAAGGAAAAAAAGCTGGAAGACATAATTGAGGAATTTCCGGGATACTGCAACCTAAAGAAGAAAATGGAGTTTGATGCAACAAAGCACGACAAAATTAAAAAATATTTAAAAGACTATTATTCCAAAAAAGGGCTTGAAATAAAAGAGACAGGCGGAATAAAAGGCGGCTTGAAAATCATAACAGGCAAAAGCTCCTTTGTGTGGTTCAGGGCTTCAAGGACAGAAGGAAACGTCTTCAGGGTTGTGAGCGAGTCAGACGACAAAAAAGAAGCTGAAAAATTGATGGAAGAGGCTGTTGATGTTTTTGAGAAGGCAAATGAATAAGGAAAATTTTATTGAGAAGATTGAATCAGAATTGCTGCTTATGCTGTTTGACTATGTTGCTCCATTTCTGGATAAAAGAATCAAATTAAAAGCGGAAAATAAGAAATCAGAGCCAAAAACAAGCAATCTTGAAAATATCGTCAATGGCAAGCCAAAAATTGATTTTAAAGATTTTAAAGAGCTGGAATTGCTGTTATCTAAAAACTTAAGTGAAAATGCCAAATCCAGCAAAAAGGCTGAAATAAAAAATGGCAGTAAGATATACTCACTAAATTTAAGGCGGCAGAAAAGTGACAGGGAGAAAACCAGTAACTATTCAATTTCAATCAAATACGAGGAAAACCAAACAGGTGAAAAATTAAGCATAACGGCCAAAAAAGACGGCAAAGAGTTATATTCCGCCGAAATTACAGACAAGAAAGAAGCAAAAGACAAAGTCGCGCCTTACAGCTTTACAATCAATTACGAAGACAGGTACGGCGAAGAAAGATTAAGCATAACTTACAAATCGCAATTAAAAAATTACTTGCAAAAGCACATCTCAGAAAAAGAGGACATGGCTAACAGGGTGCCTCTCAAGTGGCTCAACATCCTGCCTGAAACTTCAATGGGCGGAGTTCTTGGCTTCACTTATCTGGGAGAAAACTTCATGGCTAGAAGGGCAGACTTGACAGGCAAGACAGCAAGGATGGTTGACATCCACGAAAGCATCCACACTCCTGACGAATACGAGACAAGGGTTCTGACGAGCTGGATAATGGAGAAATTAAAACCCAAATATATCAAATAAAAACCTTTAAATCTGCCAACTATTTCTAATGAATTATGTCAAAAGTCAACGTAATAACCCAAGGCTGCAGCAGCAATCTGAGGGAATCAGAGTTAATGATGGGGCTTTTGGACAATTCAGGGTATGATCTAGTCAATGATGAAAATGAATCGGATGCCAATGTCGTTAACATCTGCACAGTCAAAGGAGACCATACTGCATTGAGGGAAGTCAGGCGGTTAAAAAAACTAAGTCCAAACAAAAAGATTGTTGTTGCAGGCTGCATCACTGAAAGCATTGTGCCGAAAATAAAGCAGATTGATGAAAGCATAAGCTTTGTGAACACCCACAATTTTGGCAGAATCCAGACTGTTGTTGAAAACTCATTAAATGGAACAGTCTTAGAGTTATTGGACAAAAAATACGAGCAAAAAGTCAATCTCCCTTCTGTAAGAAAAAATCCTGTTGTGGGGATTGTGCCAATCCTTAACGGCTGCAATTATTTCTGCACTTTCTGCTCGACAAAACTGGTGAAGGGAAAACTGTTTTCTTATCCGATGGATGCAATAAGGCAGGACGTGAAAGAGCATCTGAAATCAGGCTGCAAAGAAATATGGATTACATCAAATGATACAGGCGCTTATATGGCTGAGCAGGGCGGAAAGCAAAAGATAGCGGAGTTATTGAATCAAATTTTATCTGTTCCAATAGGCTTTAAATTAAGATTGGGCATGATGAATCCGGGCAACACAATTACAATTCTGGGCGAGCTGATTGAAATTTACAAGCATCCGAAAATGTTCAAGTTCCTCCATATCCCGATTCAGTCGGGAAACGATGAAATTCTTAAATCAATGAACAGAAAGTACACAGCTGAAGATTTTATCAAGGTTGTTGAAGCTTTCAGAAAGGAAATGCCTGAAATTACCATTTCAACAGACATTATAGTCGGCTTTCCTTCAGAAACAGAGGAGCAATTTGAGGATTCAGTTAAAATATTAAAACAGGCAAAACCGGATGTTTTGAATATTTCCAGATACGCTGCAAGGGAAGGAACAATAGCGGCAAAAATGAAGCAATTGCCGACAAATACGCTAAAGCAAAGGTCGAGGATAATCACAAACTTATACAGGCAGTTTGCTTATGAAAACAACAGGAAATGGCTCGGCTGGAAAGGAAAGATTTTGATTGATGAGAAAGGCAAAAATGACTCGTGGATTGGAAGGAACTACTGCTACAAGCCGGTTGTTGTTAAGGGTGATTTTAAGCTTGGGGATGAAGTTGATGTTGAAATAGCTGATTTTACGAGTTTTGATTTGAGGGGAATTCTAGGCAGTTAAATTTATAAATCAATACTCCTAATTTTAGATTATTGGGGGTAAAATGGCGTTAGAGGCTAGGGTTTTAGACATAGCAAAATTAGAACCTGGTTCAAGGGAGGAAGTGCGAAAACCTTTAAATAGACGAGAGAGTGAGCATGTTATATCCTCACTTGCCAGAATGTGCGATTTTTCTAGAGATATAAAATCTGGTAAAAAACCCGATTTAGTAGTTGGGCAAGTTACCGAATTTGGAGTAGCTCTACAAATTTTTAGCGATATGAACCCATCCCACCCCATAGCGCAAAAACACCCCGATGCCCTAGTCCGCTTATACAACGACTTTGATGTGGTAGACCAATACACACGAAACAGAACAAAACCAAAACCTTCTTTAAGCAGATATTTAGAAAGAGAATTAAGAAATTACAAGTTACTTATGGATATTGTTAATGTCAGTGTTCTACGTAATGTTATAAAAAACATTAATGATAATGCTGGGATGCCAAGAGAAATAAGGCTAATAAAATTTGGTCAAAATGGTGATTATGGTGGGGGTTACAGGGCTTATAAAATTGAAAGTGGAGAAATTCCTTCGCTTCAAAGACACACCTTAGAAAAAAAAGTTGATTATTCGGGGCTAATGGGGATATTGGGGGCATTGATGTTAACTAGAAAGTCAAAACCTAGGGATATAAGAATATTATATGATGGCAAAGAAGCTTTATTTGAAGTTTATGTTAAACATTGATAAACTTTCATAACAATTTTTTAAATCTTTTATAATCAATCCCTATTTTATCCCAAACCCTTCATTAGTCATCCTGATTGACTTCTCTCCGTCCTTAAACCCCATCATAGCCCTTATGCAGTCGATATTTTCAGGGATGACATCGGATTCCTGGTGGACTGCCTGCATGTAAAGCAGCTTGTTGTGCGCATTTGAGGTTATTCCGATTGCTTCCTGCCAGACACAAATCTCAGGCATGTCGCCCCTTAGCCTTCCCAAGTCCCGGGCAAATTCCATTATTTCCGCTGTCGACCTTAAATGCTCGGCATTCCTGACAACCCTTATTCTTGTGGATTTCTTGAACATTTCAATCACGTCATTAAGATTGGCTTTTTTCTTCAAATCAACGGTTAAAGTATGCAGATGCATCAAGGTTGACGGCACGCTCAATGCAGTTGTAAAAATCTCAACATTATGCAAAACAGTCTGCACATCAGGCCCGTGATGGCTTGGCATCTCCAAGACAGGCACAATCGCATTTATAGGCCCGTGGTAAATATCCCACGGGTCAGCCCCCCTTCTTATCATAGTTGCATGTACGCTTCCGATGCCGTACTTTTTGTTCACAGCGTCCAAAGTCCTGCATAATCCTGTGGTGTTGCAGCTTACAATCCTGACATAATTCTTGTTGATTGCCTCATTGTAGTTGCATTGCGCGACAAAGGAAGTGCCTGTTATTTCGTGCTTTTCCCCGCCCTGAAAAACAGCCTTGACTTTTTTCGGCCTGTAAAATTTGTCAAGATTTTCCTTTCCAACTTTTTTTGGGGTGGCATCAACAATCACATCCACTTCTTCAAGCAGGTTGCCCATATCACCATCCGGAGTTATTCCATTTGGCTTCAAATCGTTATCACCATCAGCAGCAAATATCTTGTAGCCTTTTTCCTTTGCTACCTCTGTGTTGAAGCTGTATGAATGAGCTGTCACTCCAATTAATTTCATATCCTTCTGCATTGCAACAGCATCCGCAACCCTTTTTCCAATCGTTCCGTACCCATTAACTCCGACTTTTATCATTTTAATGCACCGCCACCATATCCAGATTATTGTTTTCCATGCTTTCTTCATACTTGCCCATCGTGGCAAGGCTGTTAAGCTTGGCTCTTTTGATGAAAGCCCGCTGCCCTGCATCAAAATTTTCCTTTTTGCCCCGCCAAGTTTTTAATGCAGGATCCTGCAATGCCCTTGCATAAGAAAAGCTTACATACCATGGCAAATTTTCTCCAAGAGTATGCATCATGTTTAAATGTGCAGTTGCCTCTTGAGGAGTCTGCCCTCCTGAAAGGAAATTAATGCTGGGCAATTCTGCCGGTACAGTGGCTTTTAAGCATTTTATGGTTTTTCCTGCGACTTCATCGACATCCGCCCTGTTGCTAGCCTCCTTTCCTGATATAACCATGCTTGGCTTCAGTATTGTGTAATTAATCATGACATTCTCCTTTTTCAATGCTGCAAAAACTTCTTTCAAGACTTTTTCCGTAACCTTGTAGCAGGTGTCAATTGAATGCGTTCCGTCAATCAAAACTTCAGGCTCAACTATCGGGACAATGCCGTGCTCCTGGCAGATTTTTGCGTATTTCGCCAAATCCTCTGCGTTTCTCTTTATTGCCATTTCAGTAGGTGTATCTTCTGTTATGTGGTAGACTGCGCGCCACTTTGCGAACCTGCAGCCGAATTTCTTGTATTTTTCAAGCCTGCTGCCCAATCCATCAAGCCCTTTTGTGTACTGCTCGACTGAGCCCTCAAATTCAGCCAACCCTTCATCAACCTTGATGCCCGGCGCAACACCGACTTTAGTAAGATGCTCTGGAAACAAAATGCCATTGTCGGTTTTCTGGGTTAAAGTTTCCTCAAACAGGATAACCCCGCAGATGTACTTCTCAATGCCCGGCGCTGTCAATATCAGATTGCGATACTGCCTTCTTGTCTCTTCTGTGCTTTCTGTGCCTATGCTCGCCAGCCTTTTTGTTGCAGTCTTGACGCTCTCGTCTGCAGCCAGAATGCCTTTTCCGACAACAACCATATCCTTGATTGTCGACTTAAGCTCTTGTGTTGACATTTATTTCACCCCATAATTCTTATTCTTATAATTAAAAATTTTATTTCAATAATCCGGAAAATGCTCGAACCTGTGCCTTGCCTCGACAAACCTGACTGTTTTTGTCTTTGCGCGCATGACAATTGAATGGGTTTTCGCGCCGTGGCTCAGGAACTGCACTCCCTTCAGTATGGTGCCGTCGGTAACTCCAGTGGCTGCAAACATTGCCTCTTCGCCTGAAGCCAGCTCATTCATTGTAAATTTCTTATTAAGGTCATTGATGCCCATCTTCTTTGCCCTTGCCTTTTCCTCTTCATTCCTATATTTCAGCCTTCCCTGGATTTCGCCGCCAAGGCATTTCAGCGCAACAGCCGCAATCACGCCTTCAGGAGCTCCCCCAATTCCCATCAAAATGTCTATCCCGGAATCCTCAATTGCGGGTGCCAAAGCTCCGGCTATGTCACCATCGCGTATAAGCCTTATCCTGCAGCCGCACTTTCTGACATTCTCAATCAGCTCCCTGTGCCTGTCCCTCTCAAGAATAATCACAGTTACCTCATCAATCGGCTTGCCGAGCCTTTCAGCAACAGCATGAAGGTTGTCTTCAATAGGAGCATCCAAGTCAACTGCGCCCACACATTCCGCCCCGACTGAAATCTTGTCCATGTAAGTGTCAGGCGCATTAAGGAGGCATCCTGACGGGGCAGCTGCAAAAACGCTCATGGCATTAGGGTCGCCTCTTGCGGTTATTGATGTGCCTTCAAGAGGGTCAACTGCAATGTCAAGCTTCATTCCCCTGCCTGAGCCGACCTTTTCGCCTATGTAAAGCATAGGCGCTTCATCCCTCTCGCCTTCGCCAATCACAACAGTGCCGTCCATGTCAATTATGGAAAAAGCCTTTCTCATGGCTTCAACAGCGGCATGGTCCGCAGATTTCTCGTTGCCCTTCCCAACCCAGAAAGCAGAGCTTATGGCTGCAGCTTCTGTTGCCCTTACGAAGTCCAGTGCAAGGTTCCTGTCCACTTAAAATCCACCCAGCCATGGGCTTTTTACCTTATATTTAAACTTTTCTATTTATCATACTTTATCATACAAAAAACGAAAACTATTTAAATAACCTATTTAAATGGACAGGAAGGGGGCTTTTTATGAAAGAACGAGTTACAATAACCCTGGACAAGAATCTCATAAGCCAGATTGACAAAAGGATAGACGGCATCTCGATCAAAAACAGGTCTCAGGAAATAGAGCTTTTGCTTGCAGAAGCGCTCGGCACCCATATACCCAGCAGGGCAGTGCTTTTAGTTGGCGGCAGGGGCACAAGGCTGCGTCCATTGACAGACAAGACTCCAAAAGCCCTGCTGGAGGTCCATGGCAAAACAATAACAGAGCATTTGTTTGACTTGCTAAAGAAGTACGGCATAAGGGATGTTGTTCTGTGCGTTGGCTACCTTAAGAACAAAATAAAGGAGCATTTCGGCGATGGGAGCAATTTTGGGATGAGCATAACCTACATAGAGGAAGATGAGCCATTTGGGACAGCAGGGCCTTTGAAACTGGCAAAAAAATACCTCAAGGGCAGCTTTATTGTCTCAAATGGAGATGAATTGAAAGACATCCATATTCCAAGAATGTTTAGGCTGCACAGGAGGAAGGACGCCCTTGCAACAATTGCCTTGACAACAGTTGACGAGCCTTCGCATTATGGCGTGGCAAAATTGGATGGCTCGCGCATACTTGAGTTTGTAGAGAAGCCATCGCATCCCCCTTCCAACTTGATAAATGCAGGCTTTTACATTCTTGAGCCTGAAGTCATTGACATGATTCCTGATGGATTTTCAATGCTTGAGAAAGATGTGTTTCCTAAACTTGCGCAATTAGGAAGATTAAGGGGATTTCCTTTTGCAGGGCAGTGGTTTGACATAGGCAACATTGAAAGGTACAAGACTGCAGAGAAAAGCTGGAAAGGCATAACGCCTTTTGAGGAAGAAGGAGATGATTTGGGGTGAAAATGCTCTCACAAACAGACGATAATCGAAGATTTCGGATGTCTCGGAAATCTAAGACGTCGAGAATCAGAGATTCTCGAGTTGTCCGAGACAAAGTCTCGGCAATTTCCGAAATATTCAAAGCCTATGACGTCAGGGGAATCTACGGGCAGAATCTGACTGAGGATGTTGCATACAAAATCGGCAGGGCTTTTGTTTATTTCTTAAAATGTAAAGATGTTGTTGTCGGAACTGACATGAGGTTATCTTCGCCGAAATTAAGCAAAGCTTTCATGAAGGGTGCAGCAGAGCAGGGCGCAAATGCGATTTTTATCGGGCAAGTCTGCACTGACGCTGTTTATTTTGCCTCTGGGTTTTTGAAAAAGCCCGCTGTAATGTTCACAGCATCCCATAATCCGCCACAATACAATGGCATTAAATTCTGCAAAAATGATGCAATTCCAATCAATGAAGACACCGGGTTAAGAAAAATAAAGGAAACAATAGAAAACAAAGATTATGAAAAAGCTAAAATAAAAAACAACGGAAGAATAATAAAAAAAGATATTTTAAAGGGCTATGTGAAGCATGCCAGAAAATTCATAGACGCTAAAAAATTAAAAAAACTGAAAATTGCAGTTGACGCAGGCAACGGGATGGCGGGAAAAATAATTCCTTTAGTTTTTAAAAATCTCCCGATAAAAATTGTGTCTCTTTATTTCAAATTGGACGGCAGCTTCCCAAACCACCCTGCCGACCCTTCAAAATCAGAAAATCTTGTCGAGTTGCAAAAGGTTGTGAAAAATAAGAATTGCGACTTTGGAATGGCTTTTGACGGCGATGCAGACAGGATTTTTTTTATTGATGAAAATGGCAATGTAATAAACAGCTCCTTGATTTCAGCTTTAATAATTAAAAATATTTTATCAAAAAACAGAAAGCAAAAGATAATCTACAATTTGGTATGCAGCCATATTGTTCCTGATACAATTAAAGAATTTGGCGGCATTCCAGTAATTGAAAGGGTCGGGCACTCCTTCATCAAGGAAACGATGAGAAAAACAAAGGCGATTTTCGCATGCGAGCATTCTGCTCATTATTACTATCGGGATAATTACAGGGCCGATTCCGGCGTCATAACCAGCTTTATTATGGCGGACATAGAGTCAAAGGAAGGTAAGCCATTGTCCAAACTGCTTGATGAATTCAGAAAATACCACACTACTGAGGAGACCAGCGTTGAAGTCAAAGACAAAAATGCAAAGCTAATGGAAATAGAGTCCATTTACTCAGACAAGAACCCGAAAAAAATATCAAAACTTGATGGAATTACAATCGAGTTTGACAACTGGTGGTTTAATGTGCGCCCGAGCAACACTGAGCCGCTGCTGAGGCTGAATCTTGAGGCTGATTCTGAGAACTTGATGAGGGAGAAGAGGGAAGAGATGTTAAAAATAATAAAAAGCATAAATTAATTAAAATATCAAACCGCAACCTTTAAATATCAATATATTATCCTCTGGCTCGACAGAGAGAAGAGAAAGGTGTTATTATATTTCTTCTCGTGGAAAAAATGGCATTTTTGACATGCTCGAAAATGCAAAAATTTTCGGCATTATGAGATGATAAAGACGAAATTAAAGCCAGTTTTACCGAGCTTGAGGGAAAAAAAGCGCTATGTAGCCTTTGAAGTAATCTCAAGGGAAAAAATAACCGATGCAGATGCAGTCTCAGGCGCAATAATGGATAGCTCGCTTAGGCTGCTGGGGCAGCTAGGAGTGGCAAAAGCGGGACTGATGGTATTAGGCAATAAGTGGGACAGCAAGCTCCAGAGGGGCATTATAAAAGTAAGCCACAGGCACGTTGATGCACTAAAGGCGTCTTTGGTGTTTGCCGACAAAATCCATAGCAATGAAGCCATTTTCAGAAGCCTTGGGGTTTCAGGCATATTGAGAAAAGCCGAGCAAAGATATATGAAAGCGGCGTAAAATAAAATTATTAAAAATTAATTAAAACTATGAGGTGTAATAAAAAATGCAACCAATGCAGCATCAGATGATGGGTTATGACAGGGCGATTACAATGTTCAGCCCTGACGGCAGGCTGTTGCAGGTGGAATATGCGAAAAAGACAGTCAGGCAGGGCTCGACTGCAATAGGCATGGTGTGCTCAGACGGAGTCGTTCTTGTAGCGGACAAAAGGGTTGTTGATTCATTAGTGGTGCCTGAAAGCGTGGAAAAGATATGGCAGATTGACGACCACATAGGCGCTGCGGCTTCCGGAATACTGAGCGATGCAAGGGTGCTGATAGACAGGGCCCAGCTGAAGGCGCAGCAGAACAGGGTTACCTATGACTCTGAGGTTGATACATTAACCATAGTGAAGGACATATGCGACCTGAAGCAGATATGCACGCAAAGCGGAGGGTTAAGGCCTTTTGGAGTTTCCATTTTAGTGGCAGGCATTGACGACCACACGCCAAGGCTGTTCGAGACGGACCCGATTGGGATATTCTTCCAGTACAAGGCGACTGCAATCGGCGAAGGCGAAGTTGAGGTCGAGGAAATCCTGCACAATGAATACAAGGCCGAGCTTACAATCGAAGAAGGGCTGAAGCTTTCATTGAAGGCGCTGAAAAAAGTGCTTGGCGAAAATTTCAACGTGGAGAGAATTGACGCTGCCTATATAAACACCGCTGAAAAAAAATTCAAGAGGATTACAAAGTCCAGAATAGAAAAAATGACATCAGAGCTTAAGGAAGACAAAAAGCCTGCAAAGAAGTGACATGGCACATGGTTGCAGTTGACCAGGCGATAATAGCAAGGCTCAAGGCTCAGGGGCAGAGCTTCGAGATTCTTGTGGATTGCAGCAATGCGCTTGCATTGAGGGAAGGGAAAAGCATGGACATGCACGATGTGCTTGCAGCCATGAAAATCTTCTCGGACGCCAAAAAGGGAATGGACGCGTCTGAGAATGCGATGAGGCAGATTTTCGGCACTTCTGATGTCGAGGAAGTAGCCAAGCTCATAATACAAAAAGGCGAAATACACCTGACTCAGGAATACAGGGAAAAGCTCAGGGAGGACAAAAAAAGGCAGATAATCAGCATCATACACAGGAACGGAGTCGACCCGAAAACCCACATGCCTCACCCGCCCCAGAGGATTGAGAATGCTTTCGAGGAGGCGAAGTTTCATGTTGACGAATTTGAGCCTGTGCAGAAGCAGGTGCAGGAAGCGCTGAAAATACTCCGCCCGATACTGCCGATAAAATTTGAAGTAAAGGAAATCGCAATCAAGATACCGCCTGACTTTGCGCCAAAGTGCTACGCGATTGTCAAGAGCTTCGGCACGCTCCTCAGGGAGGAGTGGCAAAGCAGCGGCTACTGGGTCGCTGTCGTCGAGATGCCCGGCGGGATGGAAAGCGACTTTTACGACAGGCTCAACAAGATATGCCATGGAAACCTGGAAAGCAAGGTTTTGAAGACAAGGTGACTGAAAATGTATGATGGGTTGCAAGTAAAAATAGAATTGTCAAAATCTTCAATAGGTTATGAGGTAATGCAATTGGAAAGCAGTTTGCCCACAATCTTAGACGAGCTAAGAAAAGCAGATAGAAATAGCGGCGGATTTACCGAACTGAGTAATGAAGTAGAAAAAAATATTATCAAATTAAAAAGATTTGGGTATCTTAAGAAAGCATCTACTTTTGCACTCCAATACAACCAAATAATGGGTGAAGAATTAATAGTAATAACAAATTGTTAAACGTGACAAAAATGTCAAAAATAATAGTGCAGGACAAGAGCATTGCAGTGCCTGGAGAAACGCTGGCTGTCGGGATGGACATGCTGCCTGGAAGCGGAACTTACAGGGAAGGCGAGTCAATAAAGGCAAACAGGCTCGGGCTGGCTGTGATAGACGGCAGAACAATAAAGCTTATTCCATTGTCAGGAAGGTACATTCCGAAGACGGGCGACACAATAATATGCAAGGTTATTGATGTCAGCTTCAGCGGATGGCGCCTCGACACTAATTCGGCATATTCTGCCATGATGTCAATGAAGGATGCAACATCCGAGTTCATTGCAAGAGGCGCAAACCTCACCCAATACTATGACCTGGGTGATTATGTCATGTGCAAAATCGTCAACGTGACCAGCCAGAAGCTTGTTGATGTTACTATGAAAGGGCCTGGGCTGAGGAAGCTGAGGGGCGGCAGGGTAATTGAAGTTGACCCCAATAAAGTTCCAAGAATCATAGGCAAGCAGGGCTCTATGGTTATCATGATTAAGGATGCAACAAAATGCAACATCAGCGTCGGGCAGAATGGCTTGGTGTGGATTGACGGCGAGCCCCTGAACGAGCTGCTTGCGATCCAGGCTATGAGGAAGATCGAGAGGGAAAGCCACCTTAGCGGACTGACGGACAAGATAAAGGATTTTTTGGAGAAGAACGGTGTGCACAGGACAAACGTTTAGAAAAAACAATCAATAAATAAAAAATTTAAAATTGTTTATTATTAATGAACAAAATAACTGAGGTTTAAAATGCCGTACAATGAAAGAATCGACGGAAGAAAGTTCGACGAGACAAGGGAGATAGAGGCAAAAGTTGGGGTTATTGCAAGGGCAGACGGCTCTGCAATGTTCAAGATCGGGAATACATGGGCTTATGCGGCTGTTTACGGGCCGAGGAATCTGCATCCTAAGTTTTTGCAGGACCCGCAAAAGGGCATTTTAAGGTGCAATTACAACATGATGCCTTTCTCAAGCTCAGGCGAAAGGGTAAGGCCGGGAGGCTCTCGGCGCTCAAAGGAGATATCACTGGTTACGGGAAAGGCGTTATTGCCTGTTCTTAACCTTGATGAGTACCCAAATTCTGTTGTTGATGTTTTTATTGAGCTGCCGCAGACAGAGGCTGGCTCAAGGTGCGCCGGAATATGCGCTGCATCAATGGCTTTGGCTGACGCAGGATTGGAAATGAAGGACTTGGTATGCGCTGTCTCGTTCGGCAAGGTTGATGGCAGCCTGCTTGTTGACCTGGATTACAGCGAGGAAAGCTACAAGGACGGCCCTGTCGCAGATATTCCAATTGCGATGATGCCCAATTCAGGCAAAATCACACTGCTCCAGATGGACGGCGAAATCAGGAAAGAGGAGCTTATGGAGCTGATTGAAAAGGCTAAAAAGGTCATGGCTGACATTTACGAAGTGCAGAAAAAGGCGCTCAAGGAGAAATACCACGAGGTGGAGATATAATGCACAAGGAATTGAGAAGCCACATAATAAGCTTTTTACATGCAGGCATAAGGCTGGACGGAAGAAAGCTCACAGAATACAGGAAGCCGATTGAGGTTGAGCAGGGTGTTGTAAAAACCGCAGAAGGCTCTGCAAGGGTAAAGATAGGAGAGACAGATGTCATGGTTGGAGTTAAGCTCGAGGTTGGCGAGCCATATCCTGACACACCTGACGAAGGCACAATCATTGTAGGGGCGGAATTGCTGCCATTGTCAAATCCCGAGTTTGAGCTTGGCCCTCCGGGAATACAGGCAATAGAGCTTGCAAGGGTTGTTGACAGGGGCATAAGGGAGAGCAAGGCTCTTGACTTCAGGAAGCTGTGCATTGAGCCCGGCAAGAAAATATGGATGGTTATCATTGACATCTGCCCTATAAACGATGCAGGCAACCTGTTTGACGCTTCAAGCCTTGCCGCTTTGGCAGCCTTGCAGGACGCTAAATATCCTGCTTTCGACGGCGAAAAGGTTGACTATAAGGAGAAAACAGATAAAAGGCTTGAGCTTGAAAAAACCCCGATAGCAGTCACTGTCATCAAGATAGGCGACAAGTTTATTGTCGACCCTGATGTTGAGGAAGAGAAAGTGATTGATGCAAGGCTTACAGTCTCTTCGATGGAAGACGGCACTTTGTGCGCCATGCAGAAAGGCGGAGACTTTCCATTGACAATAGAAGACATTGACAAGATGCTGGATATAGGGATAGAGAAGGCAAAGGAATTGAGGAAGCATCTTTAGTTTTATTTTTATTAAATTCTATTTAAAATGCAAACCCTAAACGACAAACTCCAAAAATACTTCAAGCTTACTTCTGAAGCTCTTAAAAAAGTCAAAATCGTCGAGAAACACAAAAAAGAAGCTGAAGATTTGCTTGATTTAGCCAAAAGGTATTATGAAGATGCCAAGTACTTTGAGAAGAAAGGTGACATAGTCAATGCCTTTGGCGCAGTTGTTTATGCGCATGCTTTTCTTGACATTGGTGCAAGGCTGGGTTTTTTTGATGTTGGAAAGGACAGCAAGATGTTTATGGTGGATTGATGGTAAAAGTTTTTTAAATATTATTCCAATACTGCGAACATAAATTTATAAATTGAACTCTCTTACCCTGAGATGAAATGAGTATCCTTGAGTCATTATTTGCACGCCGCGTTATTGATTATAAAAATAAACTTATTCCTAGATTACAAGAATTATGTAAATTACTAGAAGGTAGTCCTTATAAGTACTACGGAGAACTGAAGGAAGAAACAAGCGATCTCGTAGAGCCAATATGGGGTAAAGGCGAATTCCTTTCAGCACACGTGCATGAATACGGTGCAAGAAATTCTAGAGTTAGTTCCTTAAGATTACAAGGAGATTATGTTTTCGACAAGACATTTGACGCAAAAATAAGTGGTAGTGTGCTATATGGCTGGTTCGTATTATCCGACTCAGTTCGCCCAAATCTAAGAAAATCTTTTATTCTTGCTAAGGGTGCAGCCAACGGTTCTAATGCGTGGAGCAACTTATCGATAGACGATACGATTCTTGGACATAAAACCTTTCTAGAGATAGAGCAAGATGCTTTATCAAGCGAGCCTGAGCGTGTTTTTGAAGCTATACTAAGATTTAGTGAAATTATTCCACAACACGAGTACGATAAAATTGCAGAATGGCATGCAAAGTACCCCGAAGATAAAAGTAAATATGAAAAATGGGCAAGACGCTTAGTTTCGAGCTTACCAATTGAAAGACAAAAAGATTTTGAAAGCCTGCCTCAGAATGACAAATTCATTATGGCAGTTTATAGGCTTGATTTTATAACTAGGGTATTAGCTGGGACTGGAGATGCATATAACTTGTCCATATCAGACTCTGTTGTTTGCGGTTATAATGCATTGAATGATGTTAAAGGAGGAACTATTAGAGATTCAATTGTTGCTGGAATTCATCTTTTGGAGAATTCTCATGTTAGAATCTTGAACTCTTATAAAGTAAACCCAGATGGGCATATTTATGTAAAAGAGCAAGTCATAGGACAACCAGAAAAATTCTCGGAGGTGCCTAGACTTGTTGAAATGAGGCGCCCAAGATGGAATGATACTTTTGCTGGAACATATTTAACTACTAGCTATAGGCAAGATGGAAAACCATTATTCAAAAAAGAAGCTTAATTTAGTGGAATATCAAGACAATAAGGCTTTGAGAATGTGATTGATAATTATTTATTTCCTTCCGAAATAAAAGAACTTGTCAATGCTCACATCTTTTGATTCATAATCGCCGTATCTTGGCCTTACAGGCTCTGCGTTCTTTGCAGCGCCGCTCTGGAAGTCTTCTTTTTTCTCATTTTCAGGCCTGCAGTCGACAATCTCGACCTCTTTCCTTGGCTTTGCGCCTTGCTGTGATTGGGAATCAGAAAGAGTTGTCTGCACAACCCTAGCCTGCTGCGGCTGGAACTGCATCCTGTTAATCTGGCTTTTCAATGAGTTGATTTCGCCTGCCATCGAGCACATACTTTCCTTCATGGAATCAACCTGCTGCTGGAGCTTTTTTGTAGCCATGTCTATCATGAGCTCAATCCTTTTTATCGTGAAAACATCAAGCTGCTGCTCCATTTTGGTTGTTTATTGATACTATTTTATATTTTCAATCCGCCTGCGGCGCATTTTACTGCTCGGCGGCACGGCAATTGCTGTATTTCTTTATTTTTCTCTTGCACAGCCTCTCCGCCTCGCCTATTCATTTAAAACTTCAAGGCAAACATCCCTGAGCTGGGTTCCCATTCCACCTTTGCAGATGCTGGGAAGCGACGATTTTTGAATTTTTTATTTCATCTATTGAACGAATTTTTATTATCTTATTGTTTTTATTCTTGCATCTAGGTTGTTTACGAATGAAAAAATAAATTTAATAGCTTGAAAGCTTGTTGCCGAAGTTCTCCCTTATGAACTGCACCATCATGTCGTTGCCTGCCTGTGAATAAGCCTTCAATGCGGTTGCAAGCAATCCTTCCCTTAAGCAAACATCTCCCAAGGAGCTTAATTTGTCCTTGTCATGCGCAAGCTCGTAAGCCTTTGCAGCATACCCAATCTGCCTTTCTTTCAGGCACTTATCGCCGATTTCAACAAGCTTGTGCGTTGAGCTGATTGCGCTGAAGATTTCAATGGCATAATCCCACTTACCTTTCTGGAAGCATTCATCGCCTACTTTTGTCAGGTTTTCAACATCGTTGCAGAGCCTGAAGGATTTTATGGCATCTGCAAAATGCCCGTTCTCAAGGCATTTCTTCCCAATCTTTAGCAGGTTGTCGCTTGCATCTGCAAGCCTGTAAGTGTCAATGGCATTTCCAAAGAGGCTGACTTCTTCGTAATGCTCGCCAACCTCCACTAATCTTGCGCGGTTGCCTGCAAGAATAAACGCCTTTACAGCATCGTTCATGCTGCCCCTTCTGATGTATTCCTCGCCCAAGGCATTGAGCAGCTTTGACTTGGTTGCCTCGTCAAACATTGAAAGGTTGACATTGTCAATCCCTTTCTCGAGAAGAACAGGCACAATCCTCTTAAAATTCTCTATGTCTTGTGACTGGTGCCCCATGAACCTTTCATTTGAGTCGGCAATTTCAGCCACCATTTTTTTGACTATCTTGTCTTCATCGACTGGCATTTAAATCACCTTTTTCCTGGCAGTAAATAAAAATAAAAAATTCACAGATTTAGTCTGTGAAGTAGTCAATTCCCAGCTCGTCGCTTATGCGCCTTGCCTCAATTGTTCTTGTCTTCTTGTCTGCTTTGCCAAGTATCCATGGGGAGTTGACCCCTGTGATGATTGTCATTACAGCTATCTTGCCTTTCATGGCTTCTGAAACCCTTGCGCCCCAGATGACGTTTGCATCCTGGTCAAGGCTTTCTGTTACAAGCTCTCCGATCCTGTTGACTTCGTCAAGAGTCATGTCAGGCCCGCCTTCAACATGGATTAAAGCTCCTGTTGCGCCTTTGTAGCTTATCTCAAGCAATGGGTTGCTTAAAGCGCCTTTGACAGCTTCTTCCACTCTGTTTGTTGTGTCAGAAACACCAACGCCAATTGCAGCTACTCCGCCGTCCTGCATTATGGCTTTTACGTCAGCATAGTCCAGGTTAACCAATGATGGAACTGCTATTGTCTCCACAATTCCCCTTATCATTGTTGCAACTAGCTCATTAGCCACTGCAAATGCTTGTTGAACTGGCAAGTTTCCTGCAATATTGACTAGCCTGTTGTTGTCAATCACTATGACTGTATCTGAGGTTTGCCTTAACTGCTGCAGTCCAAATTCAGCCTTGTCGATCCTTGCCCTTTCAATCTTGAACGGCATTGTGACTGTTCCAATGACAATAGCTCCTCCGTCCTTTGCTGTCTGCGCCACAACCGGAGCAGCTCCTGTTCCTGTGCCGCCGCCCATTCCTGCGCACACAAAGACCATGTCAGCTCCTTTAAGAACTTCCTTGATTTCCTGTATATTTTCCTGAGCTGCTTTGTTGCCCTTGTCAGGGAAACCTCCGCAGCCTAAGCCTCTTGTAAGCTCCCTTCCAATTAGAAAGCGCTTGTCAGATTCTGTAATCTCCAAATGCTGCTTGTCAGTATTGCATGCGATAATCTCCGCACCTCTTATTCCTTTCCTGTAAAGCCAGCTTACCATATTTGAGCCAGCTCCTCCGCAGCCAATCACCTTGATGTTGGCATGCCCAACCTGCAAGTCTTCGCTTTGCTGCACTCCCTGCTTGAGTGCGCTCTCAATAACAAAATCCATTCCCATCTTCTTCACCTCAGCCTTTTTAGTTTAAAAATACCCAATTCTTAAAATTGGAAGTGTTTTAATATATGAACTAGTATATAAATGTAACGTTTTCGTATACTGGTATACCTTACTAATTTATTTGAAAAGTTAATTTTTTGCTATATGGAAAGATAATAAATTGGTTTATAAATGAAAGTCAGACTATTGGCGAGTGGTGAAAAAGAGAAAGATTTAAGAATAATTTATTAATACATTATGTACAGATGGAAACCACAAAATCTGCCTTAGTGGCATTGCACAACGAATCTTTTGAAACACAAATTGTTAGCTCCTTCCAGCGACAAGGTTATGCAGTTACACTTGCTAACAGTGTTGATGAAATGCTCACACATATGAGAGTAGATACTAGCAAAAAATTCAGATTCATGCCTACCAACAGGTTTGGAAAATATTTTATGGAATTAAATTTGGGTTCTCCTGAAAGCCCGTCATGTGAGCCTGCAAAGTTAATTTATCGATATGTAAGACCATATAAAATAAAAGGAGAGGCTGACTTTTTAGGTGTTGCTGGCTATCCTGAAACTTTGGAATGCGGAAAACGTGCCAGAATTCCTTGTGCCGATAGGTCAGATATAAGCAGAATTATAGAATTCATAGAAACATCTTGAATATTCAATAATCAAACCTCTGGTCCATAGAATCCAAAACTAATAAATTCTGCCTCTTTTATCAAATACCCTAATTTTAAGGATTCTTTTTTGTAAATCCGCGTCTATGAGAGCACGATATTCGCCAATTCTTAGTTTATAACCCCCACCTTCAAAATGTTCCAAATATCTAAACGGATCAACTGAGATTTCGTCAAACTTATCTATAGTAAAGGACACAAGTTTTTAGACATAAATATGTCCTTTACTTGTCGAAAATCTTCGATTTTCGAGCACTCGAAAACCATAAGGTTTTCTTTGTATTACGAACAGACAACTATTGTATAGGTATTTTTGTCTGTGAGTATAGAATTCTTTTGGCAATATGCTGTGGCAACTTTTCTACATATTTTGCAGCCTTGGGATGCCAAATAATCTCATAGTTCATTTGAGAATATGCTTCTTTAAGTCTTCATGCTTGATGTATTCAGAATCCGGAGTTTTCCTAGCTTCTTCCAATTGCTTTT